>ENA-OQAA01000089-OQAA01000089.1-human-gut-metagenome-genome-assembly--contig:-NODE-89-length-62707-cov-3.495829_pt1 | contig 62707 bp, 71 predicted proteins | sample MGYA00242489_ERZ504515 | MGnify/ENA primary metagenome ERZ504515 (study PRJEB26092, sample SAMD00036237) | human gut metagenome | host: Homo sapiens | study: EMG produced TPA metagenomics assembly of... | reverse complement strand
GAAAAATTGAAAACCAGGTTTCTTATGAGAAAATTAACACCGAAATTGCTTTTTCCTCTACGCTTGTGGGAAGCGAAGATGGGAGCTGGAAATTTGCAAATGTTGATGGGAGTTCCCTTATGGCAATGCCAGCCTCATTGGAAACCCTTACCGTGGTTCCACAGGAAGAGTATGCCAGGGTTACGGGAGAAGAGATTTCCCTTGCGCCAGGTGAAGTTCTTGCTTACCACAATGGAAAAACAGACGGTGAGACTCTGGAGATTCATAACAAGGTTTACCAGGTGAAAGAATGGCTGAAAAATTATCAGTATGTGGGAGATAATTTTTCTTCTATGGATCTTTGAAGCTGGTTGTAAATGACGAAGACTTTTTTGCTTTGTTTTTGCAGCAGGAGGAAGTTTATCAAAGTGCAATGTCTCTGATGGAACTGGAAACGGATGTGTATCTGTCTGGAAGTGAAGAAGAAAAATATGCATCTGCCATCAAAGTAAGCGATCTTGCATCGGAGCTTCTGGATTCCGAAAAAGCAGCTGGAACTATAGAAGTGGGAATGAACTACAGTACTATAAAACAGGAACTGTATAACAGTTTTTACAGTATGTTCGGTGGAATTTTGTTCCTTGGAATTTTCCTTGGACTGCTGTTTCTGATGGGGGCGGCTATGATCATTTACTACAAGCAGGTTTCAGAGGGCTATGAGGATAAGGAACGGTTCGAGATCATGCAGAAGGTGGGCATGACTCATAAAGAGGTGAAATCTTCCATTCACAGACAGATCCTTATGGTATTTTTCCTTCCTCTTGGAATGGCAGCACTGCATATTGCTATGGCATTTCCTATGGTAAAGAGACTGCTGGCGCTGTTTAGCATGACAAACAGCGGTTTGTTTGCCAGATGCACGGTGGTGACATTATTGGTATTTGCTTTGGTTTATGGCGTGATTTATGGGCTGACAGCGAAGGTTTATTACAAGATTGTAGAGAGAAAGTGAGAATACAAGGGATAATAGTTGAATTTATTAGTGTAAAGTGCTACAATGAGAGAGCCTGGGAGGCCAAAACTGTTTCCCAGGCTCTTTGCGTGACTACAGAAGAAACCGGAGGAAATCTCTCATGAAAAAAGAGAGCTTTAAACAAGGAATTACAGATGGAATCCCCATTGCCCTGGGGTATCTGGCTGTTTCCTTTACGTTTGGTATGATGGCGGTGCAGGGCGGACTGTCTATCTGGCAGGCGGTCTTGATTTCTTTGACGAATCTTACGTCAGCGGGACAATTTGCAGGTCTTGATATTATCATAGCAGGAGGTTCCTTATGGGAAATGGCACTTACTCAGCTGATTATCAATCTGAGATACTGTCTGATGTCGTTTTCCCTTTCACAGAAGCTAAGACGTGATGAAACTTGGGGGCATCGTTACGGAGTTGCATTTGGCGTAACAGATGAGATATTTGGAGTCAGTGCCAGTAAACCGGGGAAAGTCAGTGCGTTTTATAATTATGGTGTAATGAGTGTAGCAATCCCGGGATGGACCATTGGAACCCTGCTTGGAGCTATTTCAGGAAGTATTCTTCCTGATTTTATTATGAGTGCACTTGGAGTTGCCATTTATGGAATGTTTTTGGCTGTCATTATTCCGCCATCCAAGAAAAACAAAGCAGTGCTTCTGGTTGTTCTTGGAGCAATGGCAGTGAGCGCATTATTTGCCTGGGTTCCTGTATTATCGAAAGTCTCATCCGGATTTGTGATTATTATTACTACAATTCTGGTAGCCGGACTGGCAGCATGGCTTTGCCCGGTTGATGAAGAAAATGCCAAGGAGGAAGCTCATGAAGCCTAATGTTTATATTTATATCCTGGTTATGGCTGGCGTTACATATTTGATCCGTATGCTGCCATTGGCACTGGCGAAGAAGGAGATTACCAATCCTTTTATAAAATCATTTCTGTTTTATGTGCCTATGCCTGTCTGGCAGCTATGACGTTTCCGGCGATTTTGTCGGCAACGGCAAGTGTAATTTCTGCTGTAGTGGGATTTGTAGTGGCGCTGATTGCAGCATACAAAGAGAAGAGTCTGCTGACTGTGGCGCTTCTTGCCTGTGGTGCAGTATTTATTGTAGAAAGAATAATGGCCTTTGCGGTGTAAGCATTACAAAATGCCTACGGTCCGCAAGGGCCTTTTTATTGAGTCATTCTCCAAGAAATCCCAGATCAATTTCCCCATCAAATACAGTAGTAGCCGGACCAGTCATATAAACCTGATCGTCATTTTCGTCCCAGAAAATATTAAGGTCGCCACCAAGAAGCTTCACGGTAACCGGCTGATCACGATCAACCAGCCCGTTCAAAATAGAAGCAACTGCAACTGCGCAGGCACCTGTTCCACAAGCCAGAGTCTCACCGGAACCGCGCTCCCAGACTCTCATCTGGACAGTGTGTCGGTCGATGACTTTTACGAATTCGGTATTGACGCGGTCAGGGAAATTTATATGGTTTTCAAAAGATGGACCGATCTTTTCGATTTCCAGCCCGTCTACGTCATCAATGTATACGATGGCGTGAGGATTTCCCATGGAAACAGCTGTAAAGTGATAAATCTGTCCGTCTACTTCAATAGGGGCATTTACGACCTGCTCAGACTCGGATACAACTGGAATCAGAGAAGCCTGAAGAATAGGGGCGCCCATATTGACCTTTACCATACTGACTTTTCCGTCATGGATAGAAAGATCCAGATATTTCACGCCGCTTTTGGTCGCTACGCTGATACTGGTCTTGTTTACAATGCCGTAATCGTAAGCATACTTGGCTACACAGCGGATGCCATTGCCGCACATAGCACCCTGGGAACCATCCAGGTTGTACATATCCATCTCACAGTCTGCAATGTCAGAGGCTTAATCAGAATCAGTCCGTCTGAGCCAATTCCAAAATGTCTGTCACTCACAAATTTGGCAACTGCTGATGGATCTTTCACAGTTTCTTTAAAACAGTTCACATATACATAATCGTTGCCGATACCATGCATTTTTGTAAATTTCATAATAAATACCTCCTGTTTGGGCGGTTAACGCCTTGGTCATTCAATTATTTAATTACTCCACACAAATCATATCATAACACAGATCTGTTATCAAAAAGTGAATTTTTCCAAATAATGACAAAGAAGTTGGGGAAATTTATGGAAACTCTTGCATTTTTCCCAAAAGCTGATAAAATGGGGAAAAGATAGATGAATGAATATACAGAAAGCATGAATAATTATGTCCCCATCTTGTTAAGTCGGTTGTTGTGGAAGAAATAAACAGCAACAGCTTACTATGTGGATGAAGATATAAGGAACTGGTTCTGTATATGAGATTAAGAGGAGGAAAAGAATATGAAAAAATTAGTAGCTCTTGCACTTGGCACAGTAATGGCAGTTTCCATGACTGCTGGCGTTTCTGCTGCAACTGTTGAGTCAAAGGATGATCTTAAGAATGCAACAATCGGTGTACAGCTTGGTACAACCGGTGATATTGAAGCTAGTGAATATGAGGCTGACGGAGCAACTGTTAAGCGTTACAGCAAAGGAAGCGAAGCAATCCAGGCACTTATGGCCGGTCAGATTGACTGTGTGATCATCGACTCACAGCCAGCTCAGAAATTCGTTGAGAGCGCAGACGGACTGAAGATCCTGGACGAGCCATTCGTTGAAGAAGAGTATGCAATCTGCCTGAAGAAAGGCAATGATGAGCTTCTTGACAAGATCAACGGCGCATTAAAAGAACTGAAAGAGGACGGAACTGTTGATGACATTATGAACAACTACATCGGTGATAACATTGGCGAGACACCATATGAGTCTCCGGAAGATGTAGACCGTTCCAACGGAACTCTTGTAATGGCAACAAACGCTGAGCTCGAGCCATATGAGTATCGTGAAGGTGATGAGGTTGTTGGTATCGACGCTGATATTGCACAGGCAATCTGTGATAAGCTTGGATATGAGCTTGAGATCGACGATATGGAGTTTGATGCAATCCTTGCCGCAGTACAGTCTGGAAAAGCTGATTTCGGTGCTGCCGGAATGACCGTTACAGAGGATCGTCTGGAGAGTGTTGATTTCACAGACACCTATGCAAATGCAAGCCAGGTTATCATTGTAAAAGCTGACTGATAGAAATAATACAGCATAAGCTGTCAGAGAAGTGTGAGTCACCTAGATGAATGCTGTTTGGGAAAAGCTTGGAATGTATAAGCTTTGGATACAGGCAGATCAAGGTGACTCATACTAATGTTACTGACTGAAAGAATGAAAACAGCCAGCATACAGTTCTGGCAGCTTTTCCTATATGGAATGGTGCCGAAAGAGAAGCAGGCACTGCACCATTAGATAAGCAAATAAAAAGGGAAATAATATGTTTGAAAAATTTGGACACGATTTTTATATCAATTTCATAAAAGATGACAGATACACCTGGCTGCTGGATGGTTTGAAAAATACCATGATCATCACAGTTTTCGCCCTGTTGATCGGTATCTGTATCGGTTTTCTGGTGGCAATTATCCGTTCTTCCCACGATAAATCCGGGAATTTTAAAATTGCCAACTCCATCTGCAGAGTTTATCTGACTGTGATCCGTGGAACACCTACTGTGATCCAGCTTCTGATCATGAACTTTGTAGTTTTTGGTTCTGTAAGCGTCAATGAGATTCTGGTAGGAAGTCTGGCATTTGGTATCAACTCAGGTGCCTACGTAGCGGAGATCGTCCGTTCCGGAATCATGTCAATTGACCAGGGACAGACAGAGGCAGGACGTAGCCTGGGACTTAATTTTACCCAGACCATGCGTCTTATTATCATTCCACAGGCGTTTAAGAATGTGCTTCCTGCACTGGTAAATGAGTTTATCGTGCTGATCAAGGAAACTTCTATTATCGGTTACATCGGAATGATGGACCTGACCAAGGGTGCAATGCTGATCCAGAGCCGTACCTACAATGCTTTTATGCCTCTTCTGGCAGCAGCTGCAATTTATCTGATCGTGGTCATGGTACTGACCTTCTTTATGAATAAACTGGAGAGGAGACTGAGAACCAGTGAGCGTTGATAAGAGTAAAGTTTTGATCCAGGTACAGGATCTGAAAAAAGCGTTTGGATCCAATCAGGTTCTGGATGGAATTTCCACAGATATTTGTCAGGGCGAGGTTGTTGCCATTATCGGACCATCTGGCTCTGGTAAATCTACTTTCCTTCGTTCTCTCAACCTTCTGGAGGAGCCTACAGGAGGTAAAATCTTGTTTGAAGGAACAGATATCACAGATCCAAAGGTTGACATAAATCGACATCGTCAGAAGATCGGAATGGTTTTCCAGCAGTTTAATCTGTTTCCACACAAGACGGTAAAGCAGAATATTATGATGGCACCGGTTGCCCTGAAACTGATGACAAAGGAAGAGGCTTCCAGACGTGCGGACGAGCTTCTTGCCCGTGTGGGACTTCCAGATAAGGCAAATGCTTATCCGGATATGCTTTCCGGTGGTCAGAAGCAGCGTATTGCCATTGCAAGATCCCTTGCCATGAATCCGGATGTTATGCTTTTTGACGAGCCTACTTCTGCACTGGATCCGGAGATGGTTGGAGAGGTTCTGGAGCTGATGAAAGAGCTTGCAAAGAGCGGCATGACTATGGTTGTAGTTACTCACGAGATGGGATTTGCAAGAGAGGTTGCAACAAGAGTTTTATTTATTGATGACGGCAAAATTCAGGAACAGAATGCGCCGAAGGAGTTTTTTGAAAATCCGCAGAATCCGCGATTGAAGGAATTTTTGTCTAAGGTTCTGTAAAAAGAAAAAAGACAACCTTTTCCATTGGTTTAAATGGGACAGAGGTTGTCTTTTTTTGTGTGAAAAATGCGGTGATTTAAAATCCTATGCGTTTTTCTTCATTTCTTTATAACAATATTTGATGATTTCTTTCCTTGTGACAATTCCGATAAAGTGATCCTGATCATCTATAACCGGCACAAAGTTCTGGTTGATTGCGCGGTCCAGGAGATCCTCCATGTCGCAGTCAACGTGTACCGGTTTGTAGGTGGCTCTTCTGGAGATAGCCATAACTGGTACTTCCTCGGCTGTTTTCATATCCGTGATGTTCAGATTTTTCATTCCCCAGAGAAGATCACCCTCAGAAATAGTACCTACGTATTTTCCATCTGGATTCAGAATAGGAATACAGGAAAATTTCCGGTGTTCCATTTTCTCAAGAGTCTGCCTCAAAGTTTCATTCTCGAAAATGTAGGCAATATCACTTTTCGGTGTTAAGAAAAAAAGTATATTCAATTTGATCCCTCGATTCTATTTTACAGAAGTGGAATACCGCCTTTAGCAGCTTCTTCCTGCATTTCCTTAGGCCACAGGGAAACATGTACTTCTCCAATATGAGCCTTGCGCAGGAAGAACATACAGATACGGGACTGACCGATACCGCCGCCGATGGTGTATGGAAGTTCTTTATTCAGAATGGCCTTCTGGAACGGGAGCTCTCTGCGGTCGTCACAGCCGGCTTCTGTAAGCTGTTTGTCAAGTGCTGTCTCGTCTACACGGATACCCATGGAAGAAAGTTCAAGGGCAATGTCCAGTACAGGATAGTATACCAGAATATCGCCGTTTAATTCCCAGTCATCATAGTCTGGAGCACGTCCGTCGTGGCGCTCGCCATTTGTCAGTTTCTTACCTACCTGCATAAGGAAAACAGCGCCTTTTTCTTTGACGATCTTGTATTCTCTTTCCTTAGGGGTAAGATCCGGATACATGTCTACAAGCTCTTCTGTGGAGACAAATGCAATCTCTCTTGGAAGAATTTCTTCTATGTAGTCATACTGTACTGCCATGTATTTCTCTGTCTTGCGGAGTACGCTGTAGATAGTACGGACAGTGTTAATGAGAGTTTCTACATTTCTCTCTTCTTTGGTGATGATCTTCTCCCAGTCCCACTGGTCTACATAGATGGAATGGATGTTGTCAACATCCTCATCACGGCGGATGGCAACCATATCGGTGTATAAGCCTCACCTACAGAGAAACCATATTTCTTCAGTGCATAACGCTTCCATTTTGCAAGAGAATGTACGATTTCAGCGTTGCAGTCCATGCCTTTGATGTCAAAGCTTACCGGACGCTCCACGCCGTTCAGGTTATCATTGAGGCCGGAACTTGGATCTACAAATATAGGTGCGGAGACACGCAGAAGGTTCAGCTTCTGTGCAAGTGTCTGCTGGAAAAAATCTTTCACAGTTTTAATTGCTACCTGAGTATCATGAAGATTAAGGTCTGCATGATAGCCCATAGGAATTTTTAATTGTTCCATGGGAATCCTCCTTGTTGATTGTGTTAATCTCTGTTTTCTGTTCACGATAATGTTCTGTGGTTACTAAAACGTGAACAGGAACAATCTCGGTTTATTATAACAGGTATTTTCCCGCTTGGCAATTTAGACCTTGCAAGAAATATGCAAAAAAGATACAATAAAAGACAAAGAATGTGATGATTTTTCCCTGTTAGAGCAAAAACAGGAATTACAGGTTGTAGTGAAACAGAATAACCAGAGAACCGGGAGGATGTCTATGGAGAAAAAGAGATGCCAGGTTTGCGACGGGCCTGTTGTAAACGGCAGATGTAAGCTGTGTGGAATGCCTTATAGAAATGATGAGACGTTGTATCATCTGAATGAGAACAGAAGTACCCATTACCGTCATGCTACCAGTCGGGCGCAGGCAATCATGCGCCAGAATGAAATTCCGCTGGGAGATAAGAAGGCTGGAAGTGCTGCATATAAGACCGGGACCGGAACAAGGCGTGGCAGGAGCCGGAAATAAATATGATCAGAAAACGGGAACTGGAAGTTCTAAGTCACTGGCTGGTGCAGGCACAGGGAATTTTTATAATAAGGGAAGTGTGAAAGCAGGAAGTACATATGGAGGCAGCACTGGCGCTGCTAAGAATGGAAATAAGGTCTCTGTCCCTGCTGGGAATTATAATTCCAAGAGCAGACAAAGTACAGCTGGAACTTACAGCACTACAGCTAAAAAAAGCAGTGTTTACACCCAGAAACCGGTAAAAAAGAAAAAAGGCTCCCTTTTTGGATGGCTCATGGTCCTGGTGATCATTTGCGCAAGCTTACCGGAAATCCGGGATTCCCTAAAGGACAGCCTTGCTCCGATACTTGAAGAAGAATTTGGAGATATGTTCGGCTCTGGGGCTGATTCAGCCTCTTATAAACTGATGGCGGGAGATGTGCTGGAGGTTGGGGAAAATGTGGATGGAGGCATTGTCCCAGGATATTACATTGCTTCCTGTTCAAATGGTTTTGTGAGTTTTATGATCATGGGAGAAGATGGTGAAAACGGAAGCATGACAGTGACAGATGGCGTGGAGCGTAAGATTACCCTGAAAGAGGGAGATCTGATCGGAATCATAAATACAGAGTCAGAGGATTCCTCATTGATGCTTACTGCTCGTTGAGATTGGGGAAATAATAGTAAAATAATAGTAAAAAAGGAACCTCGTCAGATGAGTACTTATTTCGTCGGAGGTTCCTTTTTGTATGTTTAGAACGTATTTGAAAAATCATTCCCGCAAATTGTGACGCACATCTTGCAGAAAGCCTTTTTCAAACACTCTCTAGCGGATGGTAGTTCCTGTTTTCCCTTCATAGCCCTCTTTGGCATGAGCCATATCGGTAATCACAGTGCTCCGGCCTTCCCCTTTCTCGATAAAGGAAATACCTGCTTCGATTTTGGGAAGCATGGAACCGGAAGCAAACTGGTTCTCTTCAATGTATTTCTTAGCGTCCGCTACAGTGATGCTGCCAAGCTTCTGCTCATTTACCTGACCGTGGTTCAGACTTACGTTCTCTACACTTGTGAGAATCAGAAGAGTATCGGCATTTAATTCTTCTGCAAGAGTCCTGCGGCAAGATCTTTCTCAATGATGGCACTGGCACCGTGAAGGTTGATGCCCTGCTCAAGCACTGGAATTCCACCGCCGCCGGCTGCGATAACAACCTGGTCTGCATTGAGAAGTGCTCGTATAGTCTCAAGCTCTACGATTCTCTGTGGCTTCGGAGCTGCTACGATTCGTCTGTATCCGCCATCAGCAAGTCTGGTGACAAAGTTTCCTTTTTCTTCCTCTGCCTCAGCTTCTTCCTCAGTGAGAACACGTCCGATAATTTTCTCCGGATCTGCAAAAGCGTCGTCATATGGATCAATAACAGTCTGGGTAAGAATGGTAGCAACAGGTTTGTAAATTCCGCGGCTGATAAATTCAGAGCGGATCGCATTCTGAAGGTCATATCCAATGTAGCCCTGGCTCATTGCGGAGCAGACTGACATAGGAGCGAATGTATAATCCGGGTGTGTCTTTCCAAATTCATTCATTGCAGTGTGGATCATGCCAATCTGTGGGCCATTGCTGTGGGAGATTACCACCTTGCACCCTCTTCAACAAGATCTGCGATTGCTTTTGCTGCGGCTTTGGTGGCTACTTCTGCTCTGGAAGTGTGGTGCCGAGAGCTCTGTGACCTAATGCAACTACTACGATTTTTTCACTCATAGGAGATACCTCGTTTCTGTCAAGAATATAATGCGGATATCAGAGTTAAGTGGATTACTGTGAAAGTATTCACAGCAACATGAATGATTTCTCCGGACATCCTTGTGTAATATCTTCCATTATAAAAGCTAAGGGTGGGAATTGCAATAGAAAAGTCCTTGAAACAGGAAAAGCCATCCGCATCAGGCAGATGGCTCATTTCCTATATTTTTGAGGGGGGAGATAGAGAGTGGTTTTTCATCTATCCGAAATTCATTATATCGGCAATTTGTGAGGAAAATGTGTCTCAAATCTAAAAGAAATCGAAAAAATATGAAATGAAAATAAAATCCGACCCTTTATTGCATTTAAAGACCAAGTGTGGTAAAGTAAACCTATCTTGTTTCTGCATTCTGCAGAAAAGAATTTCTACCGCGCCGGTTCGGCGCAAGATAACCCGTTTTTTGAAGGAAACCTGTTAACCTGGGCGTTTTATACGCTTTTTTGAAAATGGATGCATACAATGGCAAGGCAAATTTGCTTCGGAATGCTGTGAATAGGATCTGTTTAAGTGAGAAAGGTGTGATTCCCATGTGCTGTCAGTGACTCATTTATATGGTGATGTCGCCAGTAGGCGGCAAGTCCGTTTTGTAAAATAGTAGTTTAATAACAGAGATTAGTGAAAAATAGGGGTAGAAAAGGAGAAGTTATAATGAAAAACAGAATATGGAAAAAGATACTGGCAGTGGGAGTAAGTCTGCTTGCAGAAGCTGGGATGCTGGTTGGATGCACGGCGCAGCCGGCAGTGGCATATGGAGCAGAAATGGAAGGCGGGTTATCTGTTGCCCAAGATGCGGCATGGACAGATTTACAGAAATTTCAGGCGGTGATTTCTGTAAAGGCAGATGGGCTGGCGTCACTTACGTGGGAAAATGAAAACCAGGAATATGAAAGTGGCGATGAAAATTTATTCAGCAGTGGAAATCAGGACGGGAGCCTGGAAAATGATCAATATGATTTTTCGGATGAAACAATACCTCATCCAACATCTTACGAACTGGTAGTCTGGCTTTCTGAATATTTTCAGCCAGATGCTTCGTTTATGGCACCTGAAGGCTGCCTGAAAGAGGAGCTTCCTATCGAGACTGCTGACGGAAGATCCAGCAGTATAACCGGATTCCGCTGGAAAATAAATCCGGGAGAACAGGGCAAACAGCTGAAAATTCCGGTTACCTTGCGGGATGAATATCGTTTTCCAGCAGAAAAACATACAGTTCCTACCTGTCAGGATATTTTGCATGCAATGGTGCTATAAGCGGAGAAGAAAATGGAGGCGGAGTTTACATTGTAAAAAAAGTGGAAAATGAAAAAAACATTTTGTGTAAAGCCTTATCTAAGAGTCTGGAGATACCAGCTGCACACATGGATTTTTCAGTGGAGATGGAAGCCAAGGAAAAGGCGCTTTATACTGGAAAACGCATTCATATGGCAGTGAATCTGACAAATAATGGTCAGGTACCTTTTTATAAAATTTCCCTTCAGGCCAAAGTAAAAGAACAGGAACTGGTACCTGTGTGGGAAAAGGAGCCTGGCCTTGAAGTTTCGGAAAGTGGTGCAGTGCTGGAAAGCCTTTCCGCAGGGGAAACACGAATCCTGTCTTTTTATATAGATCCGGACATGGATCAGAAAAGTAATCTGGAGCTGGAGCTTTTTGCAAAAACAGAAAATCCGGTTTCGTTGGAGAAAGCAGCAGAAAAACAGTTAACATTACAGCAGGGAAAAGCCTCTTTTACGGTAAAGAAAACAGCTGACTGCGACAACGCCAGCCTGGGGAGACTGTGACTTATCAGATCAGTATTCACAATACCGGGGAGGTGACTCTGCATTCCGTAGTTACTACAGAACGTTTCGGGCTTGCCGGAGTAACAGCTACTTTTCAGGAACAGAGAGGTATAACCCTGAATAAAAGCAGGACTCAGGCGAAAATCCAGGAAATCGCACCTGGTGGCTGTGTGAATTTAAAGGCAAAAGTTGTACTTCCAAAAGATCTGAAAGACCAGAATCTGATGAATCAGATTATTGTAGTTACTGACGAGACTGGTGAGGAAAGCGCAGTGCGGGATCAGGCAACCATCCGTGTGGAAGATAAGGAGAAGGATGGAAATGGAAGCGGAAACGGAAATGGGGATGGAAATGGAGATGGAACTGGCATAGGCAGTGGGAATAATGATGGCAGCACAATGGCTGCGTCCACCTCTCCAAAAACAGGGGATACTTCCCACAAAGAGCTGTTTCAGGTACTGATTCTGCTTTCGTTTCTTTTTTCCGCTGTAGCCGCCAGAAGAATGTTTGGAGGCAATGCTCACAGATGACCCGTGAATGGAAACTATAATGTGAGGTGAACGGTTACTGCTTTTTTAACAGGAAAGATTGAAAACAAATTCTGTGTGTGATATTCTATAAAAGAGTATGCGTTGCTGTATGATGTCACCAAGATTAGAGCGTGTTTGAAAAATTATTCCCGCAAATTGTGACGCACATCTTGCTGAAAGTCTTTTTTCAAATAAGCTCTGGCGTGATTTTAAAGCAACGTCAATATAGGGAGGCATATATTATGAAATTATCATCCTTATTAGAGAAGTTAGAATACACCTGCGTGCAGGGGAGCACAGAGCAGGAAGTCACTGGTGTTGTTTATGATTCCAGAAAGGTAACAGACGGCTCTCTGTTTATCTGTATCAGAGGTGCTGTTGTAGATGGACATAAATTTATCCCGGATGTAACAGCAAAAGGGGCTAAAGTTCTGATAGTAGAAGAGGAGGTTTCTGCACCGTCAGATGTTACGGTTATCCAGGTGACAGACACCAGATATGCTATGGCATTTATTTCAGCGGCCTGGTTTGGACATCCGGCAGAGAAGCTGAAAACAATCGGAATTACCGGAACCAAGGGAAAAACCACTACTACCTATATGGTAAAATCCATTCTGGAAAATGCCGGATACAAGGTTGGTCTGATCGGTACTATTGAGGCAATTATCGGAAATAAGATAATACCTGCTTCTAATACCACACCAGAATCCTATGTAGTTCAGGAGTATTTTCACGAATGGTGGAAGCTGGCTGTGATTGTGTGGTTATGGAAGTTTCCTCACAGGCTGATGCTGCATCGTACTCAGGGATTTGTGTTTGATTTTGGAATTTTCACAAATATTGAACCAGATCATATTGGTCCAAACGAGCACAAGGACTTCGATCATTATCTGTCTTGTAAAGCTATGCTTCTCAAGCAGTGCCGCGTAGGAATTGTAAACCGTGATGATGAGCATTTTGACAGAATTGTAGAGGGACATACCTGTACTCTGGAAACCTATGGCTTTTCAAAAAAAGCAGACCTTCGCGCTGAGGATGCCAGACTGATTGGCGGAAAAGGCTATCTTGGAATTTCCTATCAGCTGAAGGGACTTATGGATTTCCCTGTTGAAATCGACATCCCGGGTAAATTCAGTATTTACAACTCTCTTACCGCTATTGCAATCTGCCGTCATTTTAAGGTTTCCCAGGAAAATATCCTGAAGGCTCTGAAGGTAGCAAAAGTAAAAGGCCGTATTGAGATGGTGAAAGTATCTGATGAATTTACTCTGATGATTGATTATGCACATAATGCAATGGCTTTGGAAAGTCTTCTTACTACATTGCGTGAGTATCATCCACACAGACTGGTCTGCCTGTTTGGCTGTGGCGGAAACCGCTCCAGGCTTCGCCGTTATGAGATGGGAGAGGTTTCCGGTCGTCTGGCAGATCTGACCATCATCACTTCTGATAATCCGCGAGATGAGGAGCCTCAGGCTATTATTGATGACATCAAAGTGGGTATGGCGAAGACAGAAGGTAAATATGTGGAGATTCCAGACCGCAAGGAAGCAATCGCTTATGCCATCCATCACGGAGAACCAGGGGATATTGTGGTGCTGGCTGGTAAAGGTCATGAAGATTACCAGGAAATCAAAGGTAAAAAATATCCTATGGATGAGCGTGTGTTGATCGCAGATATTCTTGCCGGAAGGTAAAACATGACATATGCAGATATTATTGTAGACATTTCCCATGAGAAGCTGGATAAAAGCTTTCAATATCTGGTTCCGGAGAAAATGAAGGACGAGATACAGGTGGGAATGGTGGTTTCCATTCCATTTGGAAGAGGAAATCATGTGCGCAAGGGATATGTAGTGGGGATTTCTGATGAGCCCAAGGTAAAGGGAATCCAGCTTAAGTCTGTTGCCGGTATTGAAAATGATCAGGAAACCACAGAATCCAGGCTGATCGCGCTGGCAGGTGGATGAAAGAAAATTATGGCTCTACCATGATCCAGGCTCTGAAAACAGTTCTTCCTATTCAGAAAAAGATAAAAGCCCAGGAAAAAAGGTGGATAACCCTTCTGATTTCCAGAGAAGATGGGGAAAAGCTTCTGGAAGAGCTCAGCATGACCAGATTTAAAGCACGTATCCGCCTTCTGGAAGCACTCTTGCAGAATGAAAATGGGAAAATTGAGACTGCCTGGGCTTCAAAGGAGCTTGGCACTACGGCTTCTGTCCTGAGATATTTTGAAGAACAGGGGATTGCTTCTGTGGAGTCAGATGAAGTGTATAGAAATGCAGTTGCAGATGCAGAGAATATTCCGCATGTGGCACCAGCAGTATTAAGTATATCCCAGCAAATGGCTGTGAATCAGATCTTATCAGAATGGGAACACCCGGATCCGAGACCGGTTCTTCTTCACGGAGTTACCGGCAGTGGAAAAACGGAAGTATATATGGAGCTGATCGATAAGGTGATAAAGGAAGGCGGTCAGGCAATCGTGCTGATTCCGGAAATTGCGCTGACTTATCAGACTGTACGGCGATTTTATGGTCGTTTTGGTGATAAGGTGTCGGTAATTAACTCCAGACTTTCCCTGGGAGAGCGTTATGACCAGTTTAAAAGAGCCAAACAGGGAGAACTGCAGGTTATGGTGGGACCCCGTTCAGCACTTTTTACTCCTTTTGGAAAGCTGAGGCTGATCATTATTGATGAGGAGCATGAATCTTCTTATAAAAGTGAAAACAGTCCAAGGTATCACGCCCGGGAAACGGCTATCCACAGAGCAAAGCTGGAAGGCGCAAGAGTAATTCTTGGTTCTGCAACTCCATCTATGGAAGCGTATTACAGGGCGAAAGAAGGAGAATATGTCCTTGTAAAGCTGGAAGCCAGATTTGAAGAAAGACCTCTTCCCAGGGTATCAATTATTGACATGAGGGAACAACTAAAAAAAGGAAACCGCCTTGCCCTCAGTCTTGAACTGAGAGAAGACCTGAGCCAGTGCCTGAAAAAAGGGGAGCAGGCCATGTTGTTTCTCAACCGCCGTGGCTATGCAGGGTTTGTTTCATGCCGTTCCTGCGGTCATGTAATGAAATGTCCTCACTGTGACGTTTCCTTAAGTGAGCATAATGGCAGAAAGCTGATCTGTCATTATTGTGGTTATGAAACTGTGAAACCGGACAAATGTCCAGTCTGTTCTTCCCCATATATAGGCGGTTTTAAAGCGGGAACCCAGCAGATCCAGCAGGTGGTAGAAAAAGAATTTCCAGAGGCAAGAGTCTTCGAATGGATTACGACACTACAAGAGCTAAGGGAAGCTATGAAAAAATTCTGTCTGCTTTTTCCAGCATGAGGCCGATATTTTGATTGGAACCCAGATGATCGTCAAGGGACATGATTTCCCGGATGTTACGCTTGTGGGGATCCTTGCTGCAGACTTATCCCTGAATGCTGATGATTATCGCAGTGGTGAGCGCACTTTTCAGCTTCTTACTCAAGCGGTGGGACGAGCAGGAAGAGGAAGAAAAGAAGGTCATGCCCTGATCCAGACTTATAGTCCGGATCATTACAGCATCCAGACAGCTGCAAAGCAGGATTACGAAGAATTTTACCAGGAAGAGATGGGATACCGTCTTCTTATGGATTATCCTCCGGCTGCCCATATGATGGCAGTGCTTGGTTCTTCAGAGGATGAGAAGCTTCTTGAGACAGCCATGCACTATCTTGGTCTGTTTACAGGAAAAATATATGCGGGAAAAGATCTTCATGTGATCGGTCCCGCCCCTGCGTCTGTAGGGAAAGTAAAGGATGTATACAGAAGAGTACTTTATCTGAAACATGAGAATTATGATCTGCTTGTCCGGATAAAGGACAGGCTGGAGGAATATATAGAAATCAATTCCGGCTTCAGAAAAGTTAACATACAATTTGATTTTTCATAAGGCGAAATACCGGAAATAAAGGGCTGCGTTAAGGTGCAGGGCTTTGGAACAACGGGTATTTCCAAATTCAAAGATAAAGGAGATAACACAGAGATGGCACTTAGAACAATCAGAACAGAGGGAGATTCCGTTTTGGAAAAAATCTGCAGACCAGTAGAGAAAATCGACAAACGTACAAAGGATCTGGTAGGAGACATGCTGGAAACCATGTATGACGCATGCGGTGTTGGCCTTGCAGCTCCCCAGGTGGGTATATTAAAGAGAATTGTAGTGATTGATATTGGAGATGGTCCAATTATTCTTATCAATCCGGAAATTCTTATGACATCTGGTGAGCAGACTGGCGAGGAGGGATGTTTAAGTGTTCCGGGAATGTCCGGTCAGGTTACACGCCCAAATTATGTGAAGGTAAAAGCTCTTGATATGGATATGAATGAGCAGATATATGAAGGAGAAGGACTCCTTGCTCGTGCATTTTGTCATGAGCTGGATCATCTTGACGGAAAAATGTACACACGTCTGGTTGAAGGTGAATTACATCATGTAAGTTATGACAATGAGGAGGAAGAGGAATAAATGAAAATTGTTTATATGGGAACGCCGGATTTTGCAGTCAATCCCCTTCATGCACTGGCTGAAGCTGGCTATGAGGTGACAGGTGTTGTGACCCAGCCGGATAAGCCGAAGGGAAGGGGAAAGAGCATGCTTCCCACTCCTGTAAAGGAAGAGGCATTGAAACATGGTTCCCGGTTTACCAGCCTGTGAAGGTACGCGATCCGGAATTTTTACAGGTTCTTGAGAAACTGGATCCCGATATTATTGTGGTAGCTGCCTTTGGACAGATCATTCCCAAAAGCATTCTGGAGCTTCCGAAATACGGATGTATTAACATCCATGCATCCCTGCTTCCGAAATACCGCGGTGCAGCTCCTATTCAGCAGGCAGTTATTGATGGGGAAAAGGAGTCAGGTGTTACGATCATGAGAATGGGAACAGGTCTTGATACAGGAGATATGATCTCAAAGATCGTAGTGCCGATTGCAAAAGATGAGACGGGCGGAACTCTGTTTGATAAGCTTGCAGAAGCAGGAGCGAAGCTTCTTGTTGAGACATTGCCTCACATTTTTGATGGCACAGCTGTTTACGAGAAACAGCCGGAGGAAAGCCCTACTCCCTATGCCGGTATGATCACCAAACAGATGGGATTGATCAATTTCGGGAAATCAGCCGAGGAACTGGAAAGACTGGTGCGAGGTTTAAATCCGTGGCCAAGTGCATTTACTTTCTGGAATGGAAAAACTTTGAAGGTATGGGAAAGCTTTGTAGTAAAAAGTGAAGAAGCTGGCGCAGAAAAGTCAGAACCTGGAACGGTAGTAAAAACAGACAAAAAAGGAATTTACGTGGCTTGCGGTGAGGATGTTCTGGTACTTTCACAGGTACAGCTAGAAGGAAAAAAGAGAATGGATGCGGATGCATTCCTTCGAGGATGTCATATAGAAACCGGAAGCAGATTCACAGATAAAAAGGAGTGATCTTATGTACGGATATGGGTATCCTTATGGATTTTATGTTGATCCTACTTATGTATTGCTGATCATTGGAATGGTGCTGGCACTGGCTGCATCTGGAAAGATGAAAAGCACTTTTGCACGTTATCAGCAGGTGCGCAGCCATTCAGGTCTTACAGGAGCTCAGACTGCCCAGAGGATTTTAAATGCAGCCGGAATTTACGACGTAACGATTGTTCCAATTTCCGGAAGCCTTACAGATCATTATGATCCGAGAACAAAGAGGCTGGCACTTTCACAGGACGTATATGGAAGAACTTCTGTGGCAGCTGTATGTGTCGCTGCCCATGAGTGTGGTCATGCCATTCAGCACAATATAAATTATGCACCGCTGAATATCCGTTCAGCTATTGTTCCGGTGGCAAATATCGGATCTTCCCTTTCCTGGCCGATTTTTCTTCTGGGACTGATCCTTTCCATACCGGCACTTACAACTGTAGGAATTGTGCTGTTTTCACTGGCGGTACTGTTTCAGCTTGTAACACTTCCGGTAGAATTCAATGCTTCCTCAAGAGCTTTAAAAATGCTGGAAAGCACAGGAATTTTAAGCCGCGAGGAAAACAAAGGTGCGAAGAAGGTTCTTACAGCGGCAGCCCTTACTTATGTAGCAGCTCTTGCTTCTTCCATTTTACAGCTTCTGAGACTGCTCATACTTTCCGGAGGTAGAAGACGGGATGATTAACGGAATCAATTCCAGGGAGATGATCCTGGAAATTTTACTTGAAATCGAAGAGGGCGAGCATAGCCACGTGGCAATTCGGAATGCCCTTTCCAAATATCAGTTCCTTCCCAAACAGGACCGGGCATTTATTACCCGTGTCTGTGAAGGAACGCTGGAATACCGGATCCAGATTGATTACATTATCAATTCTTTTTCCAAGGTGACAGTTGATAAGATGAAGCCTGCAATCCGGGAAATTTTAAGAAGTGCAGTATATCAGCTGAAATACATGGATAGCGTGCCAGACAGCGCAGTGTGCAATGAGGCTGTGAAGCTGGCACAAAGAAAAGGTTTTTATAATCTGAAGCCTTTTGTAAATGGTGTTCTTCGTACCATAGCCCGGGAAATGGATCAGGTCCGGTTCCCTCAAAAAGAAGATGATCTGTTGAAATATCTTTCCGTAAAGTATTCCATGCCAGAGGTACTGGTAACCAGGTGGCTGGAAGCCTATGGAGAAGAAACAACAGAGAAGATACTGGCGGATTTTCTTACGGAACATCCTCTTACCATCAGATGCCGGACTTATCTGAATTCCAAGGAAGAGATTATAAAAAGCCTGGAAAGTCAGGGCGTTCATGTAGCACCTGCACCATATCTGCCTTATGCATACAGCATTTCTGAATTTAATCATATTCTTGCACTGGATGCTTTTGTCAAGGGTAAAATTGTCGTGCAGGATGTTAGTTCCATGCTGGTTGCGGAGGTTGCAGATCCGAAGAAGGGCGATTATGTTATTGACGTGTGTGCTGCGCCAGGTGGAAAGAGTCTTCATATGGGAGACAAGATGGAGGGATATGGAACGGTAGATGCAAGAGATGTAAGCCAGTATAAAGTAAATCTGATCGAGGAAAACATCCAGCGTACCAATTCTATTAATGTACAGGCAAGAGTGCAGGATGCTACTATTTTTGATCAGGATTCAGAACTGCTTGCAGATGTTGTAATTGCAGATGTACCTTGTTCCGGGTATGGAGTGATCGGCAAGAAGCCGGAAATCAAATACCGTGTTACGCCACAGAAACAGGATGAAATAGTGATTCTGCAGAGAACCATTCTGGATCGCGCAGCAAACTATGTGAAGCCAAGAGGAGAGCTGATCTTCAGTACCTGTACCATTGCAAAAGAAGAAAACGAAGAGAACATGATGTGGTTTTTGAATAATTATCCATTTAAGCTGGAGAGCCTGGATCCTTATCTTCCAGAGGAGCTGCACTCAGAGACAACTGCACTTGGATATCTGCAGCTGCTTCCTGGAGTACATAAGACAGACGGCTTCTTTATTGCGAAATTCAGAAGAAAATAGGAATATAAATATGACAGACATTAAGTCGATGACGAAAGACGAACTGAAAAATCTGATGACCGAACTGGGAGAGAAACCCTTTCGGGCAAAGCAGATCTACAGCTGGTTACATGAACATCTGGTAACCTCTTATGATGAGATGGGAAACATACCAGGAAAATTAAAAGAAAAACTGAAAGACTATCCCATAGCGGCATTGGAAATGGTGGATGAACAGGTTTCTGCCATTGACGGCACAAGAAAATATCTGTTCCGCCTTTCTGATGGAAATGTGATTGAGAGTGTTCTTATGCGTTATAAGCATGGAAATTCCGTATGTATTTCGTCACAGGTAGGCTGTAAAATGGGGTGTCGTTTTTGTGCTTCCACTATTGGAGGCTGGACAAGAAACCTTCTTCCTTCGGAAATGCTGGATCAGATTTACAGGATCCAGAGCATAATGGGAGAGCGGGTATCTAATGTAGTAGTAATGGGAACCGGCGAACCTATGGATAATTATGATCATATTGTACGCTTTGTACATCTGCTTTCCGATGAAGATGGTCTTAACATCAGCCAGAGGAATATCACCGTATCGACCTGCGGAATTGTTCCGAAAATTTATGAGCTTGCAAAGGAAAAACTGCAGATTACCCTTGCCCTGTCTCTGCATGCACCAAATGATGAAAAAAGACAGGAACTTATGCCTATTGCACAGCGGTACAGTATGGACGAAGTCTGGATGCATGCCGCAATTATTTTCAGGAGACCGGCAGGAGAATTACTTTTGAATACAGTCTTGTGGCTGGTGTTAATGACAGTGACGAAGATGCAAGAGAGCTGAGCAGCAGAATCCATGATATTAATTGTCATGTAAATCTAATCCCGGTAAACCCTATTAAGGAGCGTTCTTACAGGCGTTCTACGCATCAGGCTGTAGAGAATTTTAAAATAAAACTTGAAAAATGCGGAATTAATGTTACTATTAGAAGGGAAATGGGCAGTGACATAGACGGTGCCTGTGGACAATTACGAAAAAGTTATATGGAAAAAAGTTACGATCCGCAGTAATGAAAAACTGGTGTTTCTATGTTGAACAACAGTACGAAAAGGACAGAAAGCGAGAAGTGACATGAGGGTATATTCAGCTACGAATATAGGAATGAAGCGGAAGATGAACCAGGATTATGTGTTCGCTTCCCAGGACACAGTTGGAAATCTCCCGAACCTCTTTGCTGTTGCTGATGGAATGGAGGCACAATGCAGGTGATTATGCCTCCTCTCACGCGGTCAGGATACTGGTAGATGAAATCAGGGAGGATACGGATTATAATCCTGTAAAGGTAATCCGCCATGCCATTGAGACTGCGAACACAGAAATTATAGAACAGGCGCAGAAGGATGAGAAGCTTCGTGGAATGGGAACTACCATGGTAGTAGCCACCATTGTAGGTCAGTATGCTTATGTTGCCAATGTGGGAGACAGCAGACTATATGTGGTGGATAAACAGCTGAGGCAGATTACCAGGATCATTCACTGGTTCAGGAAATGGTAAGAATGGGTGAAATCACTGCTGAGGAGGCAAGAAATCATCCGGATAAAAACATTATCACCAGAGCTCTGGGAGCAGAAAAAACTGTAGACGTGGATTTCTTTGATATGCGTCTGGAACCGGGAAGTACGATCCTGATGTGTTCCGATGGTCTCAGCAATATGGTGGAAGACAAAAAAATGGAAGAAATCATATTGAATTCTGATGAGGATATCACCTGGAAGGGAAATACTCTTATCCAGGAAGCCAACAACAACGGCGGCAAGGATAACATTGCAATCATATTGATAGAACCATTCACGAATGAGGTGGAAACATGTTAAAGACAGGTATGATTATAGCAGAACGCTATGAAATTGTAAGTAAAATCGGTACCGGCGGAATGGCGGACGTATATAAGGCAATGGACCATAAACTGAACCGTTTTGTGGCAGTTAAGGTTCTGAAGCCGGAATTCAGGGAAGATGCAACTTTTGTAAAGAAATTCAGAAGTGAAGCGCAGGCAGCAGCAGGTCTTACCCATCCAAACATAGTAAATGTATTTGATGTAGGCGATGATGAGGGTGTTTATTATATCGTAATGGAGCTGATCGAGGGAATCACTCTTAAGGAGTATATTTCCAAGAAAGGCAAGCTTTCGGTAAAGGAAGCTACCAGTATTGCCATTCAGGTATCTATGGGACTTGAGGCAGCACACAGCCACGGCATTGTACATCGTGATGTGAAGCCTCAGAATATTATTATTTCCACAGACGGCAAAGTAAAGGTAACAGACTTTGGAATTGCAAGAGCTGCTTCTTCCAATACCATCAGCTCTAATGTTATGGGGTCTGTACATTACAGCTCACCAGAGCAGGTACGAGGCGGCTACAGCGATGAGAAGAGTGATATCTACTCACTTGGTATCACTTTATATGAGATGGTAACAGGACGTGTTCCTTTTGACGGAGATACTACAGTTGCCATTGCAATCAAACATCTTCAGGAAGAGATGGTACCGCCAAGTGTTTATTCCCCAGATCTGCCGTACAGTCTGGAACAGATTATTATGAAATGTACCCAGAAGAGTGTGGATCGCAGATATAATAAGATGGAGGACGTGATCGAAGATCTGAAGCATTCTCTTATTGACCCGCAGGGAGATTTTGTGAAGCTTACATCTGTAGACACAGACGCTAAGACGGTTGTAATTTCTGATGAAGAGCTTGGAGAGATCAAGCACACTCCGAAGCAGACTCTTAAACCGGATATAGAAACTCTGGAAAAAGAACTGAATGAGACAAACTACGATGATGATGACGATTTCGGGTATGACGATAAGGAAGAGAGCTCGAAAGGCTCCAGAAAGAACCGGGATCGTGAACGAAGCAGAGAGCGGGAAGAGAGAGAAAGACGTATCAAAAAGCAGAAAAGAGGCGTCAGTGTAGCTGGAAGTATTATTGCTTTGATCATAGGTGCCGCAGTTCTGATCGCGGTAATTCTTGTTGTGGGAAAGGCAGCAGGTCTGATCGGAGACAGCAAGGATTCTTCTTTGGATCAGCAGAATCAGCAGGCACAGGTTACCCAGGCTGCTGACGAAGATGATGGTATGGTACCAGTACCTGATCTTATCGGTAAGACAGAGGCTGAGGCACAGGAACTTTGCGCTTCTGTAAATATCGGAATGACCTACAAAGGTGAAGAGGCTTCCACACAGGAAAAAGGCAAGATTTCTTCACAGGATCCTGTACAGGGAACAAAGGTAGCTAAAAATTCAACTGTTAACTATTATTTAAGTAAAGGTTCTGAGTCCGTTACCCTTACAGATATGTTCGGTCAGAATGGCGCTTTGGCGCAGGAAACTCTGGAAAGCCAGGGCTTAACGGTTCAGATCAATAAGATTTACCCGGATGAAAGTCAGTCTTCTATGGTAGACATTGGATGTGTCCTTGATACTGAGCCTGCAGCAGGAACTACTGTCAAGGCAGGCGATACAGTTACTCTTACCATCAGCCGTGGTATTAATTATGGTGACAGTGTACAGGTGCCAGATGTAACCGGAATGGAGAAGAATGATGCAATTGCCAAGCTTGGCAAATTCATTAATATTAATGTGGAAATGCAGATGAGCACAGACGTTGCAGAGGGAACTGTTATCTCTCAGGATCCTATAGGATATACAGATGACAACCCGGTATATGCAGATCCGGATAACGATACGATCACTCTTATTGTAAGCAGTGGAAGTCAGGATACTTCTTCACAGAATACTGAGGATCAGAGTTCCTCTGATACTACTGCAGCAGTAGCAAATGGCGAAGTATGGAAATGTACACAGAAACTGAATACGCCTACCAGATATAATGGAGGTCTGATCAGACTGGAGCTTGTTCAGAATGTAGGCGGCGCTCCAAAAGCAAGCTCTGTGGTAGAAGGACAGCAGCTTACTTTCCCATATCAGCTGGATATTACAGGTGCACCAGGAGTTGCTGAGGGTACTTTATATCTGTCTGAGCAGCAATCTGATGGAAGCTATCAGGAACTTGGCCATTATCCTCTTACTTTTGAGAAGGTTGAGTAATCCATGCAGGGAAAGATCATTAAAGGAATTGCAGGCTTCTATTATATCTATGCGGAAGACGGCAATGTTTACGAATGTAAAGCAAAAGGAATTTTTCGAAAGGATAATTTCAAGCCTCTGGTAGGTGATAATGTGGAGATTACCGTTTTGAATGAGGAGGAGAAGGAAGGCAGTGTAACTTCCATTCTTCCCCGCCGCAATTCACTTATCCGTCCTGCTGTTGCCAACGTAGATCAGGCATTTTTGATTTTTGCCATGGAGAATCCAAAGCCTAACTTTCTTCTTCTGGACCGCTTTCTGATTATGATGAAGCAGCAGGAAATTCCTGCAGTTATCTGCTTCAATAAGAAAGATGTGGGAGAGAAGGAAGAAATGGAAAAACTTTACGAAATCTACACTGGATGTGGATATCGTGTAGTGCTTTCCAGTACCTATGAGGGAGAGGGAATGGACGAGATCCATGAGATACTGAAGGGAAAAACAACAGTAGTTGCAGGACCTTCCGGTGTGGGGAAATCTTCCATTACCAACTGTATGCAGGGTGAAGTGCAGATGGAGACTGGTGAGATCAGCAAAAAACTGAAGCGCGGCAAGCATACCACCAGACATTCCCAGGTAATCCCGGTGGAGAAGAATACTTTCCTGGTGGATACTCCGGGATTTTCTTCTTTGTATCTTACCGATATGAAGGAAGAGGAGCTTCGGGATTACTTCCCGGAATTTGTAATGTATGAGCCGCAATGCCGGTTTCAGGGGTGTATGCACATTCATGAACCGGGCTGTGCAGTGAAGAAAGCTCTGTCTGAAGGTAAAATTAGTCAGCAGCGGTATGACAACTATCTGGCTTTATATGAGGAATTAAAAGAGAAAAGGAGATACTAAAACTATGTATCAGCTATGCCCTTCCATTTTATCAGCGGATTTTAACCGTCTGGGCGAACAGATTAAAATTCTTGAAAACGAAGGAGTTGAATGGCTCCATATTGATGTTATGGATGGAGATTTTGTACCGAGCATTTCCTTTGGTATGCCGGTGATCAAATCCATCCGTAAAGAATCCAAGATGTTTTTTGATGTTCATCTTATGGTGACAGAGCCGGAAAGATACATTCAGGATTTTGTAAATTGTGGTGCGGATTCCATCACCGTTCATGCTGAGGCATGTGAGGATCTGGAACGTACTATAGAGCGTATCAAGGATGCAGGAGTGAAAGTTGGTGTTTCCATCAAGCCTGCAACTCCGGTAAATGATATCAGCCATATGCTTGAGGATGTGGATATGGTTTTGGTAATGACTGTTCAGCCTGGCTTTGGCGGACAGAAATATATGGACGAGTGTACAGAGAAGATTCAGGAACTGAGAGAACTGATCGACAAAGAGAATCTGAATGTGGATATTGAGGTTGACGGTGGAATCAATGAAGGTACCATAGAGACTGTTATGAAAGCTGGTGCCAATATCTTTGTTGCCGGATCCTGGGTATTCGGCGGTGATATTGCCCAGAATGTCCGCCATATTCAGAAACAGATCGAAGAGATTGGTGACAGGATTGAGTGAGAGATAGAATGATAGATACAGTAATCGTAAGCGGGGGCATGATCCAGAAAGATTTTGCCCTCGATTTTATAAGAAAAATAGAAGAAGAGCGAAAAGGAAAGAAGCTGCTTTTGCTGGCGGCTGACAGAGGACTGGATTTCTTTCTGGAAACAGGTCTTGTCCCGGATATTGTGGACGGTGATTTTGACAGTTTATCAGGTGCTGGAAAGGCATATCTGGAGAGTCTTGACCATACAGAAATTGTCAGACTGAATCCTGAAAAGGATGATACAGATACCCAGTCTACTTTAAATCTGGCAATAAGAAGAGGGGCAAAGAATATTCTTATTCTTGGCGCAACTGGTGGAAGACTAGATCATTTTATTGGAAACATGGGACTTTTGGGATATGGCAGACAAAAGGGTGTCAATGTGATCCTGGCAGATGCTCAGAATTACATCTGTCTTGTGGAAAATGGCTATATTATTCGAAAAGACAGTCAGTTCGGAAAATATATTTCTTTTTTCGCAGCCGGTGAAACGGTTGAAGGTCTTACTTTGAAGGGGTTTAAATACCCATTGGATCATTACCGCCTTACTACAGATAACTGTGGCCGCACCGTTAGCAACGAGATCCAGGAAGAAAAGGCCAAGGTACTCTACGAAAAAGGCAGTCTTCTTATGATCATGTCCAGAGATTTGAAATAAATGATGTATTACAAAAGAGAAACACTTCATATTCAATTGGAAATATGAGGTGTTTTTTCAAATTTATCAGATTGTCCAGAGCTTTTGTCTTGATGGAAAGAGTTGGGTATGCTAAAATAAAAAGATGTATAGAGAAGACAATATGGGGCCGGAAATATATCATATTTTTATTGTTTGTGGTATAATAGCAAAAGAATGGCGTAAAGAAATGTCAAACGCCTCTAAAAATAAGGAGAAATAGGATAAAATGAAATTAGGTATCGTTGGACTTCCAAATGTAGGAAAAAGTACACTTTTTAATTCCCTGACAAAGGCTGGTGCAGAATCTGCGAACTATCCCTTCTGTACCATTGACCCGAATGTGGGAGTTGTTACTGTGCCGGATGAAAGACTTGCACTGCTTGGTGATTTTTATCATTCCAAGAAAGTGACACCGGCCGTTATAGAATTTGTTGACATTGCAGGACTTGTAAAGGGCGCTTCTAAGGGAGAAGGTCTTGGAAACCAGTTCCTTGCAAACATCCGTGAAGTTGATGCAATCGTTCATGTAGTACGCTGTTTTGAGGATACCAATGTAATTCACGTAGATGGAAGCATCGACCCGATCCGTGATATTGAGACTATCAACCTGGAGCTCATTTTCTCTGATCTTGAGATCCTGGAGAGAAGAATTGCAAAGGTTACCAAGACTGCCCGTATGGACAAAGAAGCTGCAAAAGAGCTTGATTTCCTTCAGAAGATCAAGAAATGGCTGGAAGACGGCAAAATGGCCATCACTATGGAACTGGAGAATGAGGATGAGGAAGCATGGATGGGAACATACAATCTGCTCACTCAGAAACCGGTTATTTACGCTGCAAATGTTGCAGAAGACGATCTTGCAAATGATGGTGCTGACAATGCGCATGTACAGGCTGTAAGAAAATATGCTGCAGAGCAGAACAGTGAGATTTTCGTAATCTGTGCTCAGATCGAGGAAGAGATTTCCGAACTGGATGAGGATGAGAGAAAAATGTTCCTGGAGGATCTTGGACTCAAGGAATCAGGACTTGAGAAGCTGGTTAAGGCAAGTTATCATCTCCTTGGACTTATGAGCTTCCTGACCTCCGGAGAAGATGAGACCAGAGCATGGACCATCAAGATTGGAACCAAGGCTCCGCAGGCAGCAGGTAAGATTCATTCTGATTTTGAGCGTGGATTCATTAAGGCTGAGGTGGTAAACTATCAGGATCTTCTTGACTGTGGCTCCTATGCAGGCGCAAGAGAAAAAGGTCTTGTAAGAATGGAAGGTAAGGATTACGTAGTACAGGATGGCGATGTGATCTTATTCCGTTTCAATGTCTGATAAGTAATAGAAACAGAGGGATAGCATAAATGTCAATTCAGTTTCCGAATCTAGGAATAAACCTGGGTTATGTGGGGAAATCCATTCAAATATTTGGATTTGAGATTACATTTTTTGGCCTTGTAATAGCTCTGGGAATGCTTCTAGGAATGGGATTTGTGATTCTGGAAGCGAAGCGCTGCGGCGAGAATAAAGACGATTATCTGGAAATGATGATCATGTCCCTGCTTCTGGGTGTGGTCGGATCCAGAATGCTTTATGTTTTATGTTCCTGGAATCTTTATAAGGGCAATATTATTGAGATCTTTAATGTGAGAAATGGCGGACTTACATTCTACGGCGGTCTGTTTGGAGGAATGCTGGGAGCAGCCATTTACTGCGGCGTGCGCAGAAAATCTTTTATGCAGATGCAGATACTGCCAGCATGGGAATCGTTATTGCGCAGATAATAGGAAGGTGGGGAGATTTCTTTAACAGGGAATCTTTCGGTGAGTATACCAACAGCATATTTGCAATGCAGCTCCCTTTATCTGCTGTGCGTTCCAGCGAAGTGACATCTGCAATGAGGGAAAACCTGGAGACAATAGGTGGAACTTCTTATATTCAAGTACATCCGGTTTTCTTATACGAGAGTCTTTGGTGTCTGCTTTTGTTTCTCCTGATGCTTGTGTGGAAGCGCAAAAAACATTTCCACGGAGAAGTATTTCTGAAATATCTGGCAGGATATGGTCTCGGACGATTTTGCATAGAACTTCTTCGAACAGACAAGCTTATGATTCCGGGAACTTCTGTTGGAATTTCCCAGCTGATCTCAGCAGCACTGTTTGTAATCTGTGCTATGATCGCAGTTGTGGAAGAAACCATGGCGAAAAAGAGGGCGGCAAGGCGCAGACGCAGGAGAGAACAGGACTATGAAGCGCAGGAAAGAGCAGCCAGAGAAGCTGAAGCAGAAGAATACAGAGACCGGCTCAGACTGGAGAGAGCTTTTGCAGATGGAGATGCCGCAGGTGTTCCGGAAGTCTATAACGGAACAGCATCTGCTTATGAACATGATTCCGAAGAATCAGAAGAAACTTCGTCTGTGGAAGAAGAGCATCCGGAAGAAGATCCTCAGGATGAAAAGAACACAGAGAAAATCGTGGAAGAGGAAAATTCAGCTGCTGAGGATTTCTATGAGGAGGACTCAGAGAAAGATACAGAAGAAATTTCTGAGGAGGAAGCTTTGCCAGAAGCTTCCGGTACAGAAAATTATGTGGAAGAAAATGCCGGGATTTCTGAAGAAGAAACTGTTGCTGCGAAGGGTCCGACAGCTTCAGAAGAAGATGAATGGTTGTATAGCCAGCCGCGCAGATTTGCGAAAAAACCTGCCCATGAGCAGGAAGATTGATCATATGATTGTCAGATATCTGAATCTGGTCTGAACAAAACGTCGATTTTGGTGGGGGCGAATCCCACTGAAGTGGCGTTTTTTGTGTGTAACCGGAAATTCCGCTGGATTCGGTGATATAAAAAGTCCTGCAGGGCAGGATTTATTTGTATATAAAAATTTTTTGACTGCATTTTCGCTGTTTGTAAGGACTTTGTAACAGAATTATGTAATAGATTTCATAATTTCCCACTTGTAATTTAGGGGCAAATGGGTTAGAATGGGTTCATAAGTGGTAGGAAGTGGAGAAAAGTGGTGACAAATGGGGACGAAGTGGCAGAACTTCCATTTGTTTCCCGTCATGAGATACGAGGGGGAGACTCGTATTTCACGAGAGTAGGTGAGTTTTTATGTTCATGGGCGAGTACAATCACACAATCGACGCGAAGGGGCGTTTGATCATCCCGGCGAAATTTCGGGAACCTTTAGGTGAGGAATTTGTTCTTACCAGAGGACTTGATGGTTGTCTTTATATTTATCCTATGGATGAATGGGAAGCCTTTGAAGAGAAACTCCGTGCATTACCACTTACAAATAAAGACGCTAGAGCCTTTTCGCGCTTCTTTGTTGCAGGTGCAACAACATGTGAACTGGACAAGCAGGGGAGAATTCTCGTACCACAGACGTTACGTGAGTTCGCTGGTCTGGAGAAAGATGTTATTCTGGCTGGAAACTTAAGCAGAGTAGAAGTCTGGAGCAAGGAGAAATGGAGCGAGAATTGCAATTATGACGATATGGACAGCATTGCTGCCGACATGGAGAACATGGGAATCGTCATCTGAGCATAAAATAAGCGAGAAATCCAACAGGAGACGGAAATGGAATTTAAACACAAATCTGTATTACTGGACGAGACCGTTGGCGGGCTGAATATTAAGCCGGATGGAATCTATGTGGATGGCACTTTGGGCGGCGCAGGACATGCCATTGAGGTATGCAGGAAACTTTCTGCCAAGGGGAGATTTATTGGTATAGATCAAGACCAGGATGCGATAATTGCTGCGAGTGAACGGCTTGCCGCCTTTGACCAGGTGACAATCATTCGCAGCAATTATTGTTACATGGTACAGGAGCTTGCCGCAAGGGGAATTCACAAGGTTGATGGTATTGTTCTGGATTTGGGAGTATCCTCCTATCAGCTGGACAATGAGGAACGTGGATTTACCTATCGGGTAGATGCACCTCTTGACATGCGCATGGATCAGAGACAGACACAGACTGCCAGTGACATTGTTAACGGTTATGAAGAAAGAGAACTGTATCGCATTATCCGCGATTACGGTGAAGATAAATTTGCGAAAAATATCGCGAAACATATAGTAGCAGCAAGACAGCAGAGCCCCATTATGACAACGGGCCAGCTTACACAGATCATCCGGGAATCCATACCTATGAAGATACAGGCAGCAGGAGGTCATCCGGCTAAGCGTACGTTCCAAGCAATCAGAATTGAGCTGAATAAGGAACTGGATGTTCTTCGTGATTCACTTGATGGGATGATCGATCTTCTGGATGATGGCGGAAGGCTTTGCATTATTACGTTCCATTCACTGGAAGACAGAATTGTAAAAACAATTTTTCGAAAAATGAGAATCCGTGTACCTGTCCACCGGATTTTCCGGTATGTGTGTGCGGAAAGAAATCCAAGGGGAGAGTTATCACAAGGAAGCCAATTCTTCCAAGTGATGAAGAAATGGAAGAAAACCCGCGTTCTAAGAGTGCTAAGCTTAGAATTTTTGAAAAAAAAGTTTAAAAGAAGGGTAAAAAATGGCGGAGACAGGCAGACATACAAATACTGTGTCAGGTAAAAGACGTCCACAAAATGTGTATGTTGATGGCAACACTGTCCGAAAAGTCCAGGAAGTTCCTGAGCGGAGAGAGTACCGTCAGCCAGAGCATTCTGTTCGTAAAAATAAGGCAAAACCAGAGCAGACCACACCAGAGCAGCAGGTCCGGGGGAACAAGCCGCTTAGTAAGGCAGCCAGGAGAAACCGTGCGAAAGCCAATAATATGAACCGTAATTTTGCCATATTTCTGGCAGCACTTGGTATCCTTATTGTGTTTTGCAGTATTAATTATCTGAAACTGAAAACAGAATGCACCAGTAAAAGAAGCCAGCTGGCCACGCTCGAATCCCAACTGGCCGAGCTGAAAGAAGACAACGATGCATATGAGAGCCAGGTGACTTCAAGTGTTGACCTTGAAAGAATCCGGAAAATCGCCATCGGACGTCTGGGCATGAAATATCCAAGCAACCAGCAGACAGAAACCTATGCGACTGAAGGCGGCAGCTACGTAAGACAGTATCAGGACGTGACCGGGAAGTAATGGGAATGAAGGCAGGTGTTTGATTGACTACTCTGAGAAGAAAAACAAAAAGAAAACCTATAAAAAAAATAAATCACAGTATGAAAAAAAGCTGTCAATACTGCTCTTTTGCGTATTGGGAGCTTTAATCGTTTTATTGGGAGTTATCACTTATATTAATTTTCAAAGTGGTGACAAGTATAAGAAACAGGTGCTGAGTCAGGCTCAGCAAAAATACCAGAATCGCACAATGCCAGCGAAACGAGGGACAATCTATGATCGAAATGGCAACATTCTGGCAACGAGCAACAAGGTGTATAATGTTGTACTGGACTGTAAAGCTGTAAATTCAGATGAGGATTATCTGGATCCTACGGTGAATGCTCTGGTTACCATATTTGGCCTTGATGAAGGAGAACTCCGTACCAGGCTTACTTCTGATAAGACCAGGGAGAGTCAGTATCAGATCGTGAAAAAGCAGGTATCCATGGATGATAAGAAAGCATTCGAGGATTACTGCAGCATACCAGATGATACGGAAATGACCAGGGAAGAAATTCAGGAGAAAAACAATATCCAGGGTGTATGGTTTGAAGAAGATTATCTGAGAGTCTATCCATATAATGAGCTGGCCTGTGATACGCTGGGATTTACTTTTTCCCGAGATACTGCGGACTATGGAATTGAGGCTACTACAATAGCAGCCTGACAGGAATTGATGGCCGACAGTACGGATATTTCAGTGATGATTCTAACGTGGAGCAAACCATTATCGAAGCTTCTGACGGAAACAGTCTGGAGCTTAGCCTCGATCTTGGAACACAGCAGATTGTGGAAAAATGGGTAAATGCCTTTAAGGAATCTACTGGCGCCAAAAATATAGGAGTGATCGTGGAAGACCCTTCAAGTGGTGAAATCCTTGCCATGGATGGGGGCGACCGATATGATCTTAATGATCCACGTAATCTGTCTTCCTTATATTCAGCAGATGAGATTGCTGCTATGAACGACAGTGAGACCATGGATGCTCTAAGCGCCATGTGGAATAACTTTTGTGTAACCGACATTTACGAACCTGGTTCTGTTGTGAAGCCCATTGTTATGGCAGCTGCTCTGGAACAGGGAAAAATATCCACCAGTGATACCTTCTATTGTGATGGTTACCAGAATTTTGGTGTGCCAGGAAATATGACCACCATCAAATGTGCAAATATTTACGGACACGGAATGGAAACCCTTGCGGAAGTAATCGCAAACTCCTGTAACGATGCCATGATGCAGATTGGTGCAAAGATGGGAGTTGAAAATTTTCTGAAGCACAGAGTACTTTCAATTTCGGAAGCCGGACAGGAATCGATCTTCCAAATGAGGGATATGGTATTATGCATACTGTTGATACCATGCATGAGACAGAGCTTGCGTGTTCTGCATTTGGTCAGGGATTCAGCTGTACTATGATCCAGGAAATCAATGCAATGTGTTCGGTTATCAATGGCGGCTACTATTATCAGCCACATCTTGTGACAAAAGTCAAAGATGCCAGCGGTGCAACTGTGAAGACAATCAGCCCGCTTCTTCAGAAGCAGACCATTTCTTCCAGCATTTCCGCTGATATCAGAAGCTATATGCAGGCCAGTGTAGAGCAGGGTACCAGTATGACGTCAAAGGTACAGGGTTACAGCTCAGGCGGTAAAACAGGAACTGCGGAGAAATTCCCCCGTGGAAACGGTAAATACGTGGTTTCCTTTATCGGATTTGCCCCGGTTGATGACCCGCAGGTTCTGATCTATGTGGTAATTGACGAGCCAAATGTAGAGGATCAGGCCAGCAGTATTTATCCACAGTATGTGGCACAGGCAATTCTTTCCGAGCTTCTGCCATACATGAATATTCAGCCCGATCAGTCTACAGACGGAACTGTTCCGGAGACAGAGCTTTGGGAGAAATTTAATGGTCATGTAAATACTATATCTGACAGTCAGATTGATGAAAATGGAAATCTGGTGGATGAAGAGGGCAACCTCATTGACTGGGATGGCAATCGGATTGACGAAAATGGTTACCTGCTGAATAGTGACGGAAGTTATCAGATCAATGCAAACGGAGAGTATATAAAATCTGCTAACCTTGATGGAATCAGCGATTCCTACACTGGTTCAGCCGGGGAAACTCTGCCGGAGGCTGTTTCTGATACCAATGTTCCGGGACCTCCGAAGATAACACGGATCCCATTGAGGATAACAATATGGAGAGTGAAGGCCTGACTAACGAGGAAGCCGGACTGGATTAGAAATACTGTCCATAGGTGGCATAGTATTGGCAGGAAATAAAAAAACAGACTGTTCACCATAATACAACACATACCTCCATCTGAAATTATCATATATTAGTTATGATGATTTCAGATGGGGATTTTTTTTAATGAAAAAAACTATGACCTTTCACAAGGAAAAAAATATGGATGGTTTTTCTTGTATGTGCACTTATGCTTCTGGGACTTGTGGGAAGGCTTGTTTACCTGATGGGGGTTCGGTCGGATTACTATTACCAGAAAGCAGAAGAACTTCATGAAAGAGAACGAGTCATTAAGGCTGCAAGAGGACAGATACTGGATGCAAAAGGGAGGATTCTGGCAGATAATAAAACTGTATGTACTATTTCCGTTATTCACAGTCAGATTAAGGAACCACAGAAGGTTATTGAGGTCTTGTCAAAAGAGTTGGAAATAGATACTGACACAGTGCGTAAAAAAGTTGAAAAAATATCTTCAATTGAACGAATTAAGACAAATGTGGAAAAATCTGTGGGAGATGTGATACGTGGGTATGAACTGGATGGTGTGAAAGTGGATGAGGATTATAAGCGGTATTATCCTTACGGATCTCTGGCTTCCAAGGTTCTGGGATTTACAGGCGGTGACAATCAGGGGATAATTGGCCTGGAAGTGAAATATGAGGAAATTTTAAAGGGACAGGCGGGAAAAATCCTGACCACAACAGATGCCAGAGGCGTGGAAATCGACCAGATCGGAGAAAGCAGGGAAGATCCGGTGGCAGGGGAAAACCTGAAAATCAGTCTGGATGTGGATCTGCAGCAGTATGCGCAGCAGGCGGCCCTGAAAGTAATGGAAGAAAAACAGGCTGCGCGTGTTTCCATACTTCTTATGAATCCGCAGAACGGAGAAATTTATGTATGTGTTAATGTGCCGGAATTTGATCTGAACGATCCTTTTACATTGAATACGGACGTGGACACTTCAGGACTGAATGAACAGGAAAAACAGGATCTTCTGAACCAGATGTGGAGAAATCCCTGCCTGAACGATACATATGAGCCCGGTTCTACCTTTAAGATCATTACCATGTCTGCAGGTCTGGAGGCTGGCGTGGTTTCCGTAAATGACAGATTTTTCTGTCCGGGGTATAAGCTGGTGGATGACAGGCGGATTCACTGTGCAAGGAGAACAGGACACGGTTCCCAGAGCTTTGTGGAAGGTGCCCAGAATTCCTGCAATCCGGTTTTTATTGAAGTGGGTCTGAGACTTGGGGTGGAAAACTATTATCATTATTTCAAGGAGTTTGGACTTTTGAAGAAGACAGGTGTAGATCTGCCGGGAGAGGCTGGAACGATCATGCATAAAATGGAAAATATGGGGAATGTGGAGCTGGCAACAGTTGCTTTTGGCCAGTCTTTTCAGATTACGCCAATTCAGCTGGCGACCACAGTCAGTTCTCTGATCAATGGGGGGAGGCGGATCACACCTCATTTTGGGGTATCCGTTCTGAGCTCAGATGGCACCAGCGGAAGAAAGCTGGAATATCCGGTGGAAACGGGGATTATTTCGGAAAAAACATCAGAGACAGTAAGAGGAATTCTGGAGAAAGTAGTGTCAGAAGGTTCCGGAAGAAATGCCCGGATCGAGGGATGCACAGTAGGGGGCAAGACGGCTACTTCCCAGACTTTGCCAAGAAGTGCCAACCGGTATATTTCTTCCTTTCTTGGTTTTATGCCTGCGGAAGATCCACAGATCCTGGGGCTTTGCATTATACATGACCCGCAGGGCGTGTATTACGGAGGAACCATTGCGGCACCTGTGATAAAGAATATTTTTGAGGCGGTGCTAGAGCGTGTTTGAAAAATCATTCCCGCAATCTGCACGCCCCACTTTGCGGGAGATTTCACCCGAATTCGGTTGCCGTAGCCCGCTACGCGCCTCATCCGGGCAAAAATCTCCCACAAAATTGTGACGCACATCTTGCAGAAAGCCTTTTTCAAACACGCTCTAAATCAGAAAAAAGAAAGATAAGCTTCGGTGATCGGTCAGGCTGTGAGCAAGGAGAAGTATGTTACCGGTCACGAAGTAAGCAGTAAACAATGTTGGGATATTATCTTGCAAAAACCAAGCTATGGGTTGATAAATAAGGGGAAAAGCTTTATACTATAAGATGCTTTAAAAAGTTTAGAGCGTGTTTGAAAATGGTTTCTGCAAGATGTGTGTCACAATTTGAGGAAGATTGCGGAATGCTTTTTTAAACAGACTCTGGAACGAAAAAAACGAAAGAATTAAAGAGGTGTGAGGATGGAATTTCATATTGTGATCCCGGTACTGATTTCCTTCGCAATCAGTGCAGTATTAGGACCTGTTATTATTCCTTTTCTGCGTAAGCTGAAAATGGGACAGACAGAGAGAACAGAGGGCGTACAGTCGCATCTGAAAAAGGCCGGAACCCCGACTATGGGCGGCGTGATCTTTCTGATATCCACGATTATTACTTCATTGTTTTATGTAAAAGATTATCCCAAGATTATCCCGGTTCTGTTCCTGACTCTGGGATTCGGACTGATCGGTTTTCTGGATGATTATCTGAAGGTAGTCCTTAGAAGATCTGACGGACTTCTTCCATGGCAGAAATTTCTGCTTCAGGTAGTGGTAACAGGTATTTTTACTTTCTACCTGCTGCGGTATACAGATGTGTCTCTGACCATGCGTATTCCATTCTGGGGGGGACATTATCTGAATCTTGGCTGGCTGGCTGTACCGGTGCTGTTCTTTGCAGTGATCGGAACGGTAAATGGCGTAAACTTTACTGACGGTGTAGATGGTCTTGCTACCAGCGTTACCTGATCGTAGCCGTATTTTTCACGGTTGTATCCATTGGAACCCAGTCAGGTATCGAGCCTGTCACCTGTGCTGTTATCGGCGGACTGATGGGATTTTTACTTTACAATGTATACCCGGCAAGTGTGTTCATGGGAGATACAGGATCTCTGGCGCTTGGTGGATTTGTAGCAGGTGTGGCTTATATGCTGCAGATGCCTCTGTTTATACTGATCGTGGGATTGATCTATCTGGTTGAGGTACTGTCCGTTATGATTCAGGTAACCTATTTCAAAGCAACACATGGCAAACGTATTTTCAAAATGGCGCCTATCCATCATCATTTTGAGCTTTGCGGATGGTCAGAAGCCAGAGTAGTTGCAGTGTTTACTATTGTGACTGCAATTATGTGCCTGATCGGACTTTTAGCCCTGTAAGAGCTGCCTGAAAAGGGAGAATTCCGGGGCATCCATTGCAAGGCATTAAGGAGGAAATAAATCATGGAATTAAAAGGAAAAAAAGTTCTGGTTTTCGGAGCTGGAAAAAGCGGTATCGGCGCAGCTGACTTCTGAATGCAGTTGGTGCCTGCCCGGTTCTCTACGATGGAAACGCAGATCTGGATAAAGAAAGCGTATTACATAAAATCGGTGGGAATTATGAACTTCCCATCTATGCAGGAGAGCTGCCGAAAGAAGTTAAGGAAAGCCTGGATCTTGTGGTATTAAGTCCTGGAGTTCCCACAGATCTTCCAATTGTAAAAGGTTTTTATGATCAGGGACTTCCTGTGTGGGGCGAGGTTGAACTGGCTTATCAGACTGGAAAGGGTGAAGTTCTTGCAATTACCGGAACAAACGGAAAAACTACAACAACAGCCCTTCTTGGGAAAATCATGTCAGATGCACGCCCATCTGTATTTGTTGTTGGAAATATTGGAACTCCGTATACTTCCAAGTCACTGGAGATGACAGATGAGACGGTCACGGTTGCAGAGATCAGCAGCTTCCAGCTTGAGACTATCTGGAAATTTGCTCCAAGGGTAAGCGCCATTTTGAATATCACAGAGGATCATCTGAACCGTCATCATACAATGGCTGAGTATATCCGCGTGAAAGAGCTGATCACAAGCAACCAGGGTCCGGAGGATGTATGTGTGCTGAATTATGAGGATGAAATCCTTCGTGAATTTGGCAAAAGCATTGTGCCAAAGGCTGTATATTTTTCCAGTGCAAGAGAACTTGAACAGGGTATTTTCCTGAGAGGAGACCAGATTATTCTTCGTACAGAGAAAGAGGAGATTCCGGTTGTGAGAACAGGGGAACTGAAGCTTCTTGGTACGCACAATTTTGAGAATGTAATGGCAGCAGTGGCCATGGCTTACTACACAGGTGTTGATATGGATAGCATCCGTAGGAGTATCTGTGAGTTTACAGCCGTGGAGCACAGAATTGAGTATGTAACTGAGAAAAACGGTGTGGCATATTATAACGATTCAAAGGGAACCAACCCGGATGCGGCTATTAAGGGAATTCAGGCAATGAACCGTCCGACTCTTCTGATCGGCGGCGGATATGATAAGGAATCCAGCTATGATGAGTGGATCCAGGCATTTGACGGCAAAGTAAGGTATCTGGTACTTATTGGTCAGACGAAAGAGAAAATTAAGGCTGCGGCTGAGAAGAATGGCTTTCATGATGTTATTCTCTGTGAGGATCTGAAAGAAGCTGTGCAGGTGTGTGCGGATAAGGCAAACGCCGGGGACGCGGTCCTTTTATCTCCTGCATGCGCAAGCTGGGGTCAGTTTGACAATTATGAGCAGAGAGGCCAGATGTTTAAGGAGTATGTGAGAGCACTGTAATATACCGCAAATTGCAGCGTACATCTTGAAGAAAGCCTTTTGGAGGCATGCTCTGGAGCTTGTTTGAAAAATCATTCCTGTAATCTGCACGTTCCGTTTTGCAGTATATTTCACTCGAACTCGGTTGTCGTAGCCATAGAATGTGATTGGCGGCAGGTACAGAAACTTATGATTTATTTCATAGAATACCCGGATCTGGCATATGCTTTAACCAAGGCATGGGACGTCAGGAGCAGATCTCTATGATCCGGGAGCGAAAGAAAGAAACGAAAACAGACACGGTCTTACTGATCCTTGTGCTGCTTCTGGCAGTATTCGGACTGGTCATGCTGTTTTCCATCAGTGAATATAATGGCAGAGTACGTTTCGGCGACTCTGCTATTATTTTAAAAAGCAGCTTTTTGCAACAGCTCTGGGCCTTATGACCATGTACATAGTAGCAGAGACAGATTACAGATTCTTTGTTCGGCTGGCACCGGCTGCTTATCTCTTATCTATGGGACTTTCTACAGCAGTTTTATTTGTAGGACAGGAAATCAATGGCTCCAGAAGGTGGCTGAATTTTGGACCGTTGTCTTTTCAGCCTTCGGAATTTGCAAAAGCAGCAGTGATCCTTTTTCTCACCTGGCAGATCCAGGGAAGCAAAAAGACTACAGCTGGCTTCTGGTTTATGTGCAGGACAATGCTGACACTTCTTCCAATTGTAGGACTGGTAGGCTCCAATAACCTAAGTACGGCAATCATAATCCTTGGAATCGGTGTAATCCTGATTTTATATCAGATCCGGGATATGCCAGATTTGTTGGAATGGGAGTGACTGGTGCAGCAGTGATCGCAGTGTTTCTGGCAGCAGAGAGCTACCGTCTGGAAAGGCTTGCCATATGGCGGAATCCGGAGAAGTATGAAAAGGGTTTTCAGACCATTCAGGGACTTTATGCTATTGGAAGCGGCGGGCTTTTCGGAAGAGGATTTGGCAGCAGCCTGCAGAAACTGGGATTTGTGCCGGAAGCCCAGAATGATATGATCTTTTCCATTATCTGCGAAGAACTGGGACTGACCGGAGCTTTTTTTCTCATTGGCATATTTGGGCTTCTTATGTGGAGACTGATGGTGATTGCCCTTCACTGCCGGGAACTGCAGGGAACACTTTTATGCGTTGGCATTATGAGCCATATGGCCATTCAGGTGATCCTGAATATTGCGGTGGTGACAAACACCATTCCAAATACAGGAATCACGCTTCCCTTTATCAGCTATGGCGGAACCTCAGTGGTGTTTCTTCTGGGCGAGATGGGGCTGGCTTTGAGCGTAAGCAGAAAATGAAATTTTATCACCAGTCAGAAATATTCGCATACAATAAAAGGTAAGAGGCCCTTTAGGAGTGAATGGCTTGAATGACCGGATTTACATTGAGGGAGGACACCAGCTGAAGGGAAGTATTCGGATACAGGGCTCAAAAAATGCAGCGCTTCCTATGATGGCGGCGTCTCTTTTACATCGGGGAGTCAGTGTGCTCAAAGGCTGTCCGCGGATCGCGGATGTTTTTTGTATGGAGGAAATTCTTCAGAAGCTTGGGGCAGTGACCTGGTGGGAAGACCATGATCTGTATATGGACTGCGAAAATGCCGGTAAATGGTCAGTTCCTTTTGAATTTACAGGGAGGATGCGGTCTTCCGTGATTCTTCTTGGAGCGCTTCTCGCAAGAAATGGGAAAGGAAGCCTTGGCTATCCAGGTGGGTGCGTGATCGGGAAAAGACCTATTGATATGCATCTTTTTGTGCTTCGGAAGCTTGGCGCAGTGGTCACAGAGGAACAGGGAGTTTTGATGGCAGAAGCACCTCATCTGCAAGGGGCATTGGTTTCTTTTTCAAAAAGAAGTGTGGGAGCTACCCAGCAGGGCATTTTAGGAGCCGTGCTTGCAGAGGGAGAGACTGTATTGGAAAATTGTGCCTGTGAGCCGGAAATACAGTGGCTTTGCAGGTATATGCGTTCCATGGGAGCAAAAATACAGGGGGATGGAACTTCTGAAATAAGAATCCAGGGAGTTAAAAGCCTAAGTGCCGGGTGCATTCAGGTGCCGCCAGACCGCATTGTGTCAGGAACCTATATCTGTGCGGCAGCTATAACCAGAAGCCAGATCGTTCTTGAAAACCCTCCGGAAGGAGAACTGAAGGCCTTTCTGGAAGTATATAGGAAAATGGGTGGACAATATAAAGGTAACAGTGGTAAACTATTAGTCAATGGAAAAAATGTTCAAAGCCCTGTTAAACTGCTGGAAACGGGTGTTTATCCAGGATTTCCAACAGATCTGCAGTCTCCCGTAATGGCAGTTCTTTCCACCATAGAGGGGGAAAGTTGCATTCGTGAAATGGTTTTTGAAGACCGTTATAAAGCAGCTGACCAGTTGCGGAAAATGGGAGCCAGGATCCGCGTACAGGGAAATGAGGCTGTAATCTGCGGTGTAAAGACTTTACATGGAGCAGCTGTGCAGGCGCAGGAATTAAGAGGCGGTGCGTCCCTGATCCTGGCAGCACTTGGGGCTAAGGGAGTTACCGTACTGGAAGGATATTCTTTTGTACAGCGGGGGTATGAGCATATTTGCCAGGATCTTAATGCGCTGGGAGCAGCAGTAAAAAGGATACAGGAATAACAATATATGAAATTACTGAAAATGAAGTTGATCTATAGAAAACATAAGAAAGCGATTCTGGGTACCTGGGGGCAGTTCTGCTGGCAGGACTTGTCTTTTTCTTTTCCTATTTTCATGTGACAAAGGTGGAGGTAATGGGAACCTCTCGTTACACGGATGAACAGGTGAAGGAGATGGCTTTGCAGGGGGTTTTTACGGATAATTCCGTTCTTGCAGTTTTGCTCCATTCCAGGGTGGACGTAGAGGGTGTGCCTTTTGTGGAAGGCTTTTATATTACCAGGCTTTCTCATAACAGTATCTGCATCAGTGTCCGGGAAAAGAAGGCGGTAGGCTGCATTCCTTATCTGGACAGCTATATTTATTTTGACAGAAACGGTATTTTTATTGAAAGTTCCCATACAGATGAACTGGTGCCTTTTTTTGACGGCATTGAAGTAAGCCATGTGATCGAAGGGAGAAGCTTCCAATTAAAGGAAACTCGGTGCTTACCACTGCGGTGGCGCTGTCAACTATTTTCCAGAAGAACGATGCCATACCGGATCATATTGAATTTGACACCAGTTATCAGATTACCTTGACTTATGGAGATATCCGGGTGATGCTGGGAAAGGACGAGTATCTTGAGGACAAGATGACACGTGTCAACGCAATTTTGCCCAAGCTTTCTGGCAAAAAGGGAATCCTTCATCTGGAAAATGTAAATGACAATTCCAAGACGATTACCTTCGAGCAGGATCTGGGCGAAGATGGCGTGATTGAGGATGTGGATACTGCGGCTGCTTACGAGAATGCAGTGGCTAACTGGCATGGAGGGTATGACCTGGAGGGTGACTATACCGGTGAAGGGGAATATGACCAGAACGGAAACTATGTAGGCTCCAGACCTACTGAGGAGAGTATTGCTGCAAATGGCAGCTGGCTTGGCGGATATATGGAAGATGGAAGCTATACCGGTTATGGGCAGCTGGATAAAGATGGAAATTATGTAGGTCCCAATCCCAATGAAACCAGTGAAGATGGAAGCGAAGAGGAGCTTGAAGATTACAGTGAGGACTACAGCGAAGACTATAATAACAGCGGTTATGACGGGTACGATGAGGAATATTAGAGAGTGTCTGAAAATCTCCTGTAAATGTGATGCACATTTTGCAGAAAGCCTTTTTCAAACACACTCTGAGGAAAATATCGCGTATTTCGCGAAAAAAGTATAAAAAAACAAAATTAGTGGTTGATAAATTCACAAAAAAAATATATGATATAGCTATATGCAGCTTGGTATATATATTTGCTGAAATTAAAGATAAAGGATATAAGGTAGAAATAAAGGAGGAAGTACATTGTTAGAGATAATGTCAAATGAGGCGGAATCCTCTGCTAAGATTATTGTAATCGGAGTAGGCGGCGCCGGAAATAACGCAGTTAACAGAATGGTTGAAGAAGCCATCGGCGGGGTAGAGTTTGTAGGAGTGAATACAGATAAGCAGGCTCTGACTCTGTGTAAAGCTCCAACTGTACTTCAGATCGGTGAGAAAATTACCAAAGGTCTTGGTGCAGGAGCACAGCCTGAGGTTGGACAGAAAGCAGCAGAAGAGAGCATTGAGGAAGTAAAACAGATCATCGAAGGTGCTGACATGGTATTCGTTACCTGCGGTATGGGCGGTGGAACTGGTACAGGTGCTGCACCGGTTATCGCAGCAGCAGCTAAGGAAATGGGGATCCTCACTGTAGGTGTTGTGACCAAACCTTTCCGTTTTGAAGCTAAGACACGTATGAACAACGCACTTGCAGGTATTGAGAACCTGAAGAAGGCTGTTGATACATTAATTGTAATTCCGAATGACAAATTACTGGAGATTGTAGATCGCCGCACAACTATGCCGGAAGCACTTCGTAAAGCAGACGAGGTTCTGCAGCAGGCAGTTCAGGGCATCACAGATCTGATTAATCTGCCGGCTCTTATCAACCTTGACTTTGCTGATGTTCAGACTGTTATGACAGATAAAGGTATTGCACACATTGGTATCGGTGAGGCAAGAGGCGATGACAAGGCTATGGAGGCTGTACAGCAGGCTGTATCCTCTCCGCTTCTTGAGACTACCATCAAGGGTGCTACACACGTTATCATCAACATTTCCGGTGATATTTCCCTTATGGACGCAAATGACGCTGCAAGCTATGTACAGGAGCTTACAGGTGAAGATGCAAATATCATCTTTGGTGCTATGTATGATGACTCTGTTGCTGATTATGCGAGAATCACTGTTATTGCTACAGGCCTTTCTGATAATGCACAGGCATCCAATCCATTTGGAAATAAGGCAAGCAACTCTGTATTTGCCAATAAGAGACCTGCTTCCACTACAGCGTCTGCTGGTGTGAATCTGAACATGCCGTCTTTCAGCATGCCGACTATGAATGCTACACCATTCACAGCGAAGACACCATCCAGCACTGTTCAGAAGAAAGATATCCAGATCCCGGATTTCTTAAGAAACAGATAATGAATGGAAATTAAAAGGCCCTCGCACATTTGTGCGGGGGCTGTTTTTAAATTTGCGGCTATTTTCTGGAACCTGTTTGAAAAATTTTTGCAGAAAGCCTTTTTCAAACATGCTCTAGCACTGGCATTCAAAGGTATCGCATTTTGTTTCGGAACATACTTTTGCACCGCTTCCGGCTACATCAATAGCAGCTGCAGTACATTTACAGTTTTCGTTATAGGTACAGTTGTGGGCTTTGCAGTCAATCTGGATGGTCTCACATCCACAGCCGTTTTTGGCACTGTTCATGGCACCCTGGCTCTTTTCCCGGAAGCTTCCGCAGGATGTTTCTTCAGAACTTTTTGCACTGTCACCCATGACGTTGATTTCCCCTCTGGAACAAAGCATATCTTCATTGTAAGCACAGGTTGTTGCGGAACATTTTAAAATTGTCATGTTTTTTACCTCCTGATTTTGTATGCTTGATTTTGCAAACATTTGCAGTTGTTCAGCAGACCGTATTCCATGAGGGCACTAAACCGCTGCAGCAGTCTTAGTTTTTCCTGTGCCTGCAAAAAATATGCACAAATTTATAAGAAAAAAATTATTAGAAAAAATAAAAAAACATCTTGACTTTCACAATAAGGCATGATATCATACGACAGTACGTGATGAAAAGAAAGCAGAGTTCACTCTCACCTCAGCGCATACTTAGATGCGGCTCGGGTTCATATTGCACAGCAGCGCGTGACTTAGTTCGCGAGTGTAATAGGAGAAGTGTGGATTCTGTCCGCACTTTTTTTATATTGCGGCGTCAGGTATCAGGCAGGAATTTCTTCCTGCGAAGGGGAATGAGAGTCCAGAAGTTAAAAACTGGATCAGAACAGATCATCTATCAGGTATGGAGGTGCACGACAATTAGCAATTTAATGATTAACGAACAAATCAGAGACAAAGAGGTACGCTTAATCGGACCGGACGGAGAGCAGCTTGGAATTATGTCCGCAAGAGAAGCAATGGCCAAAGCTCAGGAGGCAGAGCTTGATTTAGTAAAGATTGCCCCACAGGCAAAGCCGCCGGTATGTAAGATCATTGATTATGGTAAATATCGCTACGAACTTGCCAGAAAAGAGAAAGAAGCCAAGAAAAAGCAGAAGACCATCGATGTCAAAGAAGTGCGTCTTTCACCAAATATTGATACCAATGACCTGAACACAAAGGCTGGGGCAGCGCGCAAATTCCTCACCAAGGGCGACAGAGTGAAGGTTACTCTTCGTTTCCGCGGAAGAGAGATGGCACACATGTCAAGCAGCAAGCACGTTCTGGATGATTTTGCCGATATGCTGAAGGACATTGCTGTAGTTGAGAAGGCACCTAAGGTAGAAGGCAGAAGCATGACAATGTTTTTAGCACAGAAACACTAGGATGTTGCATTCATTTGGAGAGACACCCTGAGGGTGTCAGGCTGGATGAGGGACATTAAATAGATACGATATTAAGGAGGAAATTACAATGCCAAAAATTAAAACTTGTAGAGCAGCAGCAAAGCGCTTCAAAAAAACAGGAACAGGAAAATTAGTAAGAAATAAAGCTTACAAGAGCCATATCTTAACAAAGAAATCTCAGAAGAGAAAGAGAAATCTCAGAAAAGCTACTGTTGTTGATTCTACTAATGTTAAGAGCATGAAGAAAGCATTACCGTATTTATAAGATATAGCATAGAAGAAGACGAACAGGAGGAAAATAAGAAATGGCAAGAATTAAAGGCGGATTAAACGCAAAGAAGAAACATAATCGTGTATTAAAACTGGCAAAGGGCTACAGAGGAGCTCGTTCCAAACAGTATAGAGTAGCAAAACAGTCTGTTATGCGTGCACTTACCAGCTCCTACGCTGGAAGAAAGCAGAAGAAACGTCAGTTCAGACAGCTCTGGATCGCACGTATCAACGCTGCTGCAAGAATGAACGGATTATCCTACAGCAAAATGATGCACGGCCTTAAAGTTGCAAACATCGACATTAACAGAAAGATGCTTGCTGAGATGGCTGTAAATGATGCTCAGGGATTCGCAGCACTTGCTGAGATTGCTAAGAAAGCAATTGCTTAATTGAAATAAATAGGATATTTGAATGGGAGATGGGTGACCATCTCCTTTTTTTATCCCGGAGTCTGCAAAAAAATCATTCCTGCAATCTGAATGTCTCACCTTGTGATTAATTTTGTCCGAATTGATTTTTTAAACACATTCCAATATGAGCATAATACAAAATATGAAATCAGCATGAAAGTATGTCCTACAACGTACGTTTGTACGTCACAGAAATAACATAAACAGAAAAAATTGGTCATTGTAACGGAAATTTCTTTTGCAATTCTAAAAAAACTATAAAATTTTCTATTGCAATCAAAAAAACAGAATGCTATAATCATAACATTAAAGTAGTAAAGAGAAGAAGTTATGGAAGCCAAAGCCGGCTGGGAAACCACCAGTGGGCTTTTATACTATCTCAGTGTTGCAGAACCTGTTCCAAAAATCATTCCTGCAATCTGCATGCCATGTTTTTCGGATATGCCTTGGACACCATGAGAGGCGAGATGACAGACGCTCTTACATAAATTAAGGAGGAGATTTATTATGAGAAATCTGAAAAAAGTACTCAGCATTACTGCAGCTGCAGCAATGGCAGTATCCACAGTAACACCTGTATCTGTATTTGCAGAGAGCGAGGAAACCTTCAAGATTGGTGTCATCGGACCTATGACAGGAGATTATGCACAGTATGGTAATGGTGTATATAATGCAGCTAAGATCGCAGCAGATGAGATCAATGCAAACGGCGGATTCAATGGATATCAGGTAGAAATCCTTGACGCTGGTGACGATCAGGGAGATCCGGAGAAAGCAGTTAACGCTTACAATGACCTTCTTGACAAAGGAATGCAGATGCTTTGCGGTACTGTTACCTCCGGTGCTTGTATCGCAGTAGGTGCAGAGGCAGCTGATAGTACATTCCTCTTCACACCGTCTGCAACAGCAGTAGACAGCATTACCGCTGGTGACAATGAGTTCCGTATGTGCTTTACAGACCCAATGCAGGGAACAAAATCTGCTGAGTATATTTCTGAGAAAGGTCTTGCTACGAAGGTAGCTACCCTCTACGATTCCATGGCTGATTACAACTCAGGTGTACATGATGCATTCGTTGCAGCCTGCGCTGATTACGGCCTTGAGGTTGTAGCTGATGAAGCATACACAACAGATAACAACACAGACTTTTCCGTACAGCTTGGAAAGATCAAAGACAGTGGCGCTGAGCTCCTGTTCCTTCCGAACTACTATTCTGACAACGCTCTGATTCTTCAGCAGGCTCATGACCTTGGTCTTGACATGAAGATTTTTGGTGTTGATGGTATGGATGGAATCCTGAATGTTGAGAACTTTGATAAATCTCTTGCAGAAGGCGTTATGCTTCTGACACCATTCTCTGCTACAGGCGATGATGAGGCAACTGTAAAATTTGTTAAAGCATATGGCGATGCAAACAATGGTGAGACACCAAATCAGTTTGCTGCAGATACATATGATGTACTTTACGCTATGCAGGCAGCAGCAAATGATGCTGGCATCACACCAGATATGTCAAATGAAGACATCAGTGCAGCAATGTCTGCTTCCATGCTGAATATTACTCTTGATGGTCTTACAGGAGAAGCTAAATGGACAGAAGACGGTGAGTGCGATAAAGCACCTAAGGCTTATGTGATCAAAGATGGCGTTTACGCTTCTATGGAGTAATTATAAGAATAGAGCCATTGTGCCGGTCATACGGCAGAGGCTTTAACCATTTCCCTGATTGCGCAGGGGATGGCCGTTAGCAAGGGGGAGACGGTTACCTGTGGGTCCGTCTCCTTCTTTGCAATTACAAAAATGATTGTTGTTTCAGTCTGAGACAACAAACGGACAGGTGCCTGTCGGCGACATCATGATATAGGAAAGTCAGCTGCCGTCCGGGACATTCATAGTAAATAACTGGAGCGTGTCTGAAAATTTACTTCCGCTTTTTCGTGTCAGAAAGTGACAGGAAGCTTTACAGTGGGAAAAGCCGGGAATGAATTTTCAAACACGCTCGTGAAAAAGAAAAATCAGTTACTATCTACAGTAATAAATCCAGTTAAGAGGTGCATTATGAGTTTTATATCCTATTTAAAAGATGGTATCAGCCTGGGCAGTATTTATGCGATCATCGCTCTCGGCTATACAATGGTATATGGTATTGCAAAAATGCTGAACTTTGCACATGGTGATGTTATCATGGTTGGAGCATTTGTAATTCTTACCGCAGTTACCAAAGCCAGTATGTCACCAATCCTGGCAATCATTCTTTCTGTTGTGATCTGTACTGTTGCCGGTGTTGTCATTGAGGCAGTTGCATACAGACCTCTTCGTAAGGCTTCATCGAATCTGGCAGTTCTGATCACTGCAATCGGTGTCAGCTATCTGCTTCAGAACCTGGCGCTTTTAATTTTTGGCGCAGATGCAAAGAGCTTTGTTCCGGTTATCAATGTTCCGTCTCTGGAGCTGTTTGGCGGACAGCTTACGATTAAAGGTGTTACGATCGTAACAATCCTTGCCTGTATTGTGATTATGGTTGGTCTTCAGCTTTTTGTAAAGAAAACAAAACCGGGGCGTGCCATGCAGGCTGTTTCCGAGGACCGTGACGCCGCACAGCTGATGGGTGTCAACGTAAATGCAACCATTTCCCTTACCTTTGCAATCGGTTCCGGACTTGCTGCAATTGCAGGACTTCTTCTTTGCTCCGCATATCCTACACTGACTCCTTATACAGGCGCAATGCCTGGTATCAAGGCTTTCGTAGCGGCAGTATTCGGTGGAATAGGTTCTATCCCAGGAGCAATGGTTGGAGGAATTCTCCTTGGTGTTATTGAGATTTTCAGTAAGGCCTATATTTCCTCTCAGGTTGCAGATGCAATTGTATTTGCAGTTTTGATCATCGTGCTGCTTGTAAAACCATCTGTCTGTTCGGCAAGAACATCCAGGAGAAAGTATGAGGTGGCCGATATGAAAAAAAATATGAACAAAACAACAAAAAACAATTTTATTACATATGGCATGGTAATCGCAATCTTCGTTGTGGTACAGATCCTTTCCTCCACAGGAAACCTGTCCAGACTGCTTACCGGCCTTCTGGTACCCATCTGTGTGTACATTATCGCATCTCTTTCCCTGAATCTGGTAGTCGGTTATTCCGGAGAGCTGAGTCTTGGACACGCAGGATTTATGTGCGTTGGAGCCTATTCCAGTGCTCTGTTTTCCCATGTTACCAGTGATGTGCTTCCGTCTGTTCCAAGATTGATTCTTGCATTGCTGGTAGGTGCTGCCGTGGCTGCTGTCTTCGGTGTACTGATCGGTATCCCGGTACTGAGACTTCGGGGAGACTATCTGGCAATCGTAACCCTGGCATTTGGTGAGATTATTAAGAACCTGATCAATATTCTGTATGTTGGTGTGGATGATAAAGGGCTTCACGTTGCAACAAGCGCAGCCAACCTGAAGCTGGATCCAGGCGGAAAACAGATCATCAAGGGTGCTCTCGGTGTTTCCGGTACTGCAACCTTATATAAAGATATTAAGGATTATTTCTTCCTGATCGGTGTGATTCTGGTTCTGGTCGTTCTGTTTATTATCCAGAATCTGGTAAACTCCAGAAGCGGACGTGCCATTACATCTACCCGTGATAACCGTATTGCAGCTGAGTCCATCGGTATCAACGTAACAAAGAATAAGCTGCTTGCATTTACTATTTCCGCTGCAATTGCCGGTGTAGCAGGTGTACTTTATGCCCACAACCTTTCCATGCTGAAGGTTTCTATTTTTGACTACAACATGTCCATCACCATTCTGGTATATGTAATTCTTGGTGGTATGGGAAATCTTCGCGGAAGTATTCTGGCAACGATTGTGCTTTATGCACTTCCCGAGCTGCTTCGTGGATTCTCCACCTACCGTATGCTGATTTATGCAATCGTAATGATCACAATGATGCTTTTCAACTGGGCTCCTGCAGCTAGAGATTTCAGAAGCCGTATTATTGAAAAAATCAAAGGTCACGTGAAAGAAAAGGAGGCAGCTTAATTATGGCAATGTTAGAGGTAAATAATCTTTCCATACAGTTTGGCGGCTTCATGCTGTAGATAATTTTCAGCTGAAATCGAAAAAGGCGAGCTTTACGGCCTGATCGGACCAAACGGTGCCGGAAAAACAACCGTATTCAATCTTCTTACAGGTGTTTATAAGCCAACAGAGGGAATTATCAAGCTGGATGGGCAGGATATCACCGGAAAAAGTATTATCGATATTAATAAAGCTGGAATTGCACGAACATTCCAGAATATTCGACTTTTTAAAGATATGACCGTACTGGACAATGTAAAGGCTGGTCTGCATAATCATTATAAATATTCTACTTTAACCGGAATCTTAAGACTTCCCAAATATTTTAAAGTAGAAAAAGAGATGAACGAGCGCGCTATGGAGATCTTGAAGGTGTTTAATCTGGATCAGGAGGCTGGTCTTCTTGCGGGAAACCTTCCTTATGGTAAACAGCGTAAGCTGGAAATTGCCAGAGCGCTTGCCACAGATCCCAAGCTTCTCCTTCTGGATGAGCCGGCTGCCGGTATGAACCCCAATGAGACTCAGGAGCTGATGGATACCATTCGGTTTGTAAGAGATCATTTTAATATGACGATCCTTCTGATTGAGCACGATATGAAGCTGGTTGGCGGTATCTGTGAGGAACTGACTGTATTGAACTTCGGACAGGTTCTCTGTCAGGGTGAGACAGCAAAGGTTCTGAAAGATCCTGCTGTTGTTACTGCATATCTGGGCGAATAAGGAGGTAAAAGAAATGGCAATGTTGGAAGTAAAAGATTTACACGTATATTATGGTGTAATCCAGGCATTAAAAGGAATCTCCTTTGAGGTAAACCAGGGCGAGGTTATTGCTTTGATCGGTGCCAATGGTGCAGGAAAAACCACTACACTGCAGACCCTTACAGGTCTTCTTTCAGCAAAAGAAGGTTCCGTTGTTTTTGAAGGAAAAGATATTACCAGGGTTCCGGCCCATAAGATTGTTGAAATGGGAATTGCACACGTTCCGGAGGGACGTCGTGTTTTTTCAGATTTAAGTGTATATGAGAACCTGATCATGGGTGCTTATACGAGAAAAGATAAAGCTGAGATCCAGGAAAGCCTTGCAGGAGTCTATAAAAGGTTTCCGCGTCTGGAAGAGCGTAAAGGACAGCGTGCCGGTACACTTTCTGGTGGTGAGCAGCAGATGCTTGCATGGGTCGTGCCCTTATGAGTAAACCCAGACTGATCGTAATGGATGAGCCATCCATGGGACTTTCCCCAATCTTTGTAAATGAGATCTTCGATATTATCCGTGTGGTAAGCGAAAGTGGTACTACGGTACTTCTTGTAGAGCAGAACGCGAAGAAGGCCCTCTCTATCGCAGATCGTGCATACGTTCTTGAGACTGGCAAGATCACAATGAGTGGAAAAGCAAGCGACCTGCTGAATGATGAAGCGGTACAGAAGGCTTATCTGGGTGAATAAAATTTGCAGATCTGACAGCTGACAGGCGACATGTCCGTTCTGTGAACAAAATGCACAGAAATCTCGGGAATCTGGTGCATCACGAAGCGGTTACTGGACAGGTCGTGAACAGTAAGGGTTTTAGGAAAATAATCTGGTCAGGTGATTTTTATTGTTGTCGGAAAGAATGGAAAAAACAACGCTTTAGAAAGCTGGCCAGTGTAATAAGGAGGAGAGAAATGGACAATTTCGTAATTACAATTGCAAGACAGTACGGAAGCGGTGGACGTACCGTTGGTGAAATGCTTGCGAAGAAATTAGGGATTGGATATTACGACAAGGATATTATCCGCATGGCATCTGAGGACAGTGGAATTCATGAAACTCTTTTTGGAAGAGTAGATGAGTATTCCAGCGCAAAAAAACCGCTTTTCGGGAAGAATGGAATTTACAGCGGTGAGCTGATCTCGCCTCAGAGTAAGGACTTCACCTCTGATGAGAACCTGTTTAATTATCAGGCAAAGATCATCCGTGAACTGGCTGGGAAGGAATCCTGCGTGATCATCGGAAGATGCTCCAACTATATTTTGAAGGATTATCCAAATGTGCTTCGTGTATTTATCCACGCTGATTGGGATTTCCGAATGGAAAAGGCTGCTGAGAAGCTGAGCATGAGCCAGAAAGAGATCGAAAAATTCCTTCAGAAGGATGACAAACGTAAGGATGAGTATTACCGCAGATTTACAGGTGAGGAATGGAAGGATGCCACTCAGTATGACCTGTGTCTGGATAGCAGCAAGCTTGGATATGAGAAATGTATCGAAGAAATTGAAAATCAGCTGAAGCTGCTGAAAAAATAACAGGCTGTGCCACATAGCAGTATATGATGTGAAAACAAAAGGAAGAGCACTGGTGATTTTGAAAGAGATTGCCAGTGCTTTTTAATGTAACAGGAAATTCCGTTTGGATTTCCTGTTACATTAAAAGCTACCGGGCAGGATCGCACTGCGGCGGAAAGGTAGTTGTCGCTCGAGGCGACCCGCCGCAGGCGGAGAATCCTGCAAGCAGGATTCTTTTTTACATTTCATAAACATATATTATCAGGAAAGACAGATGTCAGGCGGCGGGATATGAAGGAAAAAAAGACATCTGGTGATGTGGGTAGAAGTTATAGCGTTGGCGGTGCTGCTGGCAAGGCTGGAAACTGTGAGAATCCGGGAGAATGCAAAAGAAGTGCAGGAATATACCTGTGCCGGGCGGGAACAGGAAGGTGCGCAGAAGGGGAACGGAAAAAGAGAGGAAAAAACTGTCAGTGACAAAGTGATAGGGGCTAGGAATAGAAGGTCAGAAAAGAAGCTGGAAGATACTTTGGAAAAGAATGTGACGGAAAAGAAAAAAGCAGCTCTGACTTTTGATGACGGTCCTAACAGTAAATATACGCCGCTGCTTCTGAAAGGCTGAAGGAGAGAGGGGTTCATGCTACTTTTTTTCTCATGGGGAAGAATATTGAGGGAAAAGAGGCCTTGGTGAAGCAAATACAGGAGGAAGGTCATCTGATCGGGAATCATACATACAATCATGTACAGCTGGATAAGATTTCAAAGGAGGCAGCAAAAGAAGAAATTGAGACAACCAACCAGAAAATCTTTGAAATCACAGGTGTGTACCCGGCATGGTTAAGACCGCCCTATGGGGAGTGGCGAAAAAATCTGGATTTTTATGTGGAGATGTTTCCTGTACTCTGGGATGTGGATACTTTGGACTGGAAGAGTAAAAATGTAGATTCGATTATGAAAATTGTGCGGTCGGAAGTGTCAGACGGGGCAGTGATCCTGATGCATGATGCTTACCAAAGCTCAGTAGATGCAGCGCTTCAGATTGTGGATCTTCTGATGGCAGAAGAATATGAATTCGTGACTGTAGAGGAGCTGATATTGCCGTAAAAGATCGTTAAAGATGTTCATTGGTAATGTGTTACTGTTCACTCCGTTCACAGTAACGCGCTTCGCGATGCACAGAAATCATGCATTCGCATGATTTCGCGCCGCAATTCTCGGATTTTCTGTGAACTTTGTTCACAAAAAAACGCCTCGCGGAACGTTACCAGTGAACAGTAATGTAATGCTCCGCGAACAGTTAAAAAATAGCTTTATAAACTTGCCTAAATGAGAAATATAGATTATAATTAGAACAAATGTACGGAAAATTACTTTTGAATTGGAGAGAAATACATGGATTTATTTGAATATGCGAAATCCAGGACAATGGAGAATGAATCCCCACTTGCCTCCCGTCTTCGCCCAACGAAACTGGAGGAAGTAGTGGGACAGCAGCACATTGTGGGAAAAGATAAATTACTTTACAGAGCCATCAAGGCAGATAAGCTGACTTCCGTTATTTTTTACGGTCCTCCAGGAACCGGAAAGACCACCTTGGCTAAAGTCATTGCCAATACTACAAGCGCAGACTTTACCCAGATCAATGCCACCGTAGCAGGCAAGAAAGATATGGAAGAAGTGGTAAAACAGGCTCAGAATGCCCTTGGAATGTATGGGCGAAAGACGATTTTGTTTATTGACGAGATTCATCGCTTTAATAAAGGACAGCAGGATTATCTTTTGCCTTTTGTGGAGGACGGAACCATTATCCTTATTGGGGCCACCACAGAGAATCCCTATTTTGAGGTAAACGGTGCTCTCCTTTCACGTTCTATTGTGTTTGAGTTGAAGGCACTGGAGATTCCGGAGATTAAAGAACTGCTCCTGCGGGCAGTGAACGATAAGGAAAAGGGCATGGGAAGCTATAATGCGGTTCTGGATGAAGATGCCCTGGAGTTTCTGGCAGATATGGCAGGAGGAGATGCCAGAAGCGCTCTGAATGCCATAGAGCTTGGCATTCTTACTACGCCAAGAGCTTCAGACGGCAAGATTCATATTACTCTGGATGTGGCTTCTGAGTGTATCCAGAAGCGTGTGGTGCGCTATGATAAGGATGGAGATAACCATTATGATATTATTTCTGCATTTATCAAGAGTATGCGCGGCTCCGATCCGGATGCTGCAGTTTATTATCTGGCGAAGATGCTGTATGCAGGTGAAGATGTGAAATTTATTGCAAGACGTATGATGATCCTTGCTTCTGAAGATATTGGAAATGCAGATCCCCAGGCCCTGGTAGTGGCAACCGCAGCAGCCCAGGCAGTTGAGCGGGTGGGAATGCCGGAATCCCAGATCATTCTTTCCCAGGCTGCCGCATATATGGCATGTGCACCTAAGAGTAATGCAGCGGTGAATGCTATTTTTGCAGCAATGGACAGTGTGAAGCGTACCAGGACGACTGTTCCGGCTCATCTTCAGGATGCCCATTATGGAGGGCATGAGAAGCTGGGACATGGAATCGGCTATAAGTATGCCCACGATTATCCAAATCATTATGTAAAGCAGCAGTATCTGCCAGATGAGATCCAGGGAGAGAAATTCTATGAGCTGTCAGATATGGGATATGAGAAGAAACTGAAGGAACACATGAAGTTTATAAAAGAGCATGCAGATTGAAGGAATGATTTTTCAAACACGCGTTGGAATAAATATTGAGTAGTTATCAGCAAGTGCTATTTTGCCAAGCATGCAGCTGTGAAGGTACTGAATAATTACAAAATCTGAAATAAAAAGTGGAGGAGCTTTATAAAAGCCCCTCCATTATTTTTGCATAAATTTCTTCATATTTCTTGGGCCACTGCCTGCACATGGCCTTTGCAGCGGAAAGAGATGGCGCTGCAAGAGAAAGATCGATCACAGAAGCACCCTTCTGCAAAAGCTGAAGGTGAACCACATATTCTCCCTGATTATTAATGTAATAATCGGCTTGAGCTTTCACCTGATTCTTTGTGGAGGCACCTCTGGCTGCAAGGTACTGGAGCACTTCAGTACGGATGTCCTGGGAAATATCATTCTCGAAATAGGTGAGCGTGTTTTTCCATCTTCAGTAAGATAATAGTAGGAAGTATTGGAATGGTACGCTTCTCAATCAGCTCTGTTTCCTCAAGCTCGGAAAGGGCCTGTTGCAAATGGAAATAATTTGTGTACTCGTGGTCCAGAATAAATTCTGAAATTTCTGAATTAGTGATGGGGGACGAAGAATTCCGAAGCATATATAGGATGATCAGTTTGTAAACAGTAAATGGTGTAGCCATTTTCCAGCCTCCCTTCTGGTGAAATATTGCATAAGTTCTAAATTCGAGTGTGTTTGAAAAAGGCTTTCTGCAAGATGCGTATTACACTTTGCGGGAGATTGCGGGAATAATATTTCAAACAGACTCTGATGCTTTGCCCTGAAAACTCTGACGCTCTTTCAAACGGTGGTGGAGCAGATTCAGCACTTCTCTTTTTCTGCTGGCCCATAGAGGGGCGATCAGCAGATCTTTCGGCCCATCGCCGGTAACCCGGTGGATCACAATGGATGGATCCAGATGTTCCAGCAGTCTGCTACAAGGTCAATATATTCGGTGCGTTCCAGCACTTTAAATTTCCCGGCAAGATAATCATATGCAAGGTCAGTGCCTTTCAGAACGTGGAGCAGCTGAAGCTTGATTCCCTGAATATCCCGGGCATTTAAATAATCCATAGTAGCCAGCATATCTTCCCTGGATTCGCCGGGAAGCCCGAGAATGGTATGAACTACTACTTCCAGACCAGCTGCGCGGAGTCTCTTAAGGGAGTCTTCAAAGCAGGACAGAGGGTAACCTCGCCGGATATAAGCTGCGGTAGATTCATGAATGGTTTGAAGTCCCAGTTCTACCCAGACTGGTTTAACCATGTTTAGCCGGGAAAGAAGTTCTACTACATCGTCCTCCAGGCAATCCGGCCTTGTACCAATAGAAAGTGCCACAATTCCCGGATGGGAAATAGCTTCCTGAAAAATTTTTTCCAGATAAGGCACAGGAGCATAAGTATTGGTGTAAGCCTGAAAATAGGCGATGTATTTGTGAATAGGTCTTTTGGCGGAAAGCATGGCAATTTGGCTGTCTATCTGTTCATGGATAGAGAGGGCTGCACTGGCGGCAAAATCACCGCTGCCACCTTCGCTGCAGAAGATGCAGCCGCCGTGTCCTATTGTACCATCGCGGTTGGGACAGCTCATGCCGCCGTTTTAAGGTGACTTTATAAACCTTTTCCCCGAAGCGCTCCTTTAGCATATAGTCAAGGGAGTGATAGGGCTTTCCATTCCAGCTGGTGATCATAAATTCTTATTGTCGGAATCAAGACTGTGGTCTACTACACTGTCAGGATTCGGCTCAGAGGTTTCTTCCGGAATATATTTGTCAAAAATTTTCACAAAGAAATGGGAATTGATGTATGCAATTCCGGAAAATCCAATGAGCACCAGCAGCAGGATGACCATGGACTGTACCTGGGCACTTGGAATAAAAAATACAAGAACCGGGGCTGCAGTGACAAGGATCATAAGTGCTGTATATGGAAGATGGCGGATGGACATCAAAAATGCGTTGGTAAAAGTATTCTTGATGGTATTGTAAAATTTCGCAAGAACCGGGTAGATGTACAGGAAGATCATCAGGTAAACGACCAGGATCATCATAAATAATACCATAAGAATCTTACCGATGGTGCCAGGTGTGCTGCGGCAGATGCTAATGTCAAAGTACAGCAAAAGGGCGGCCGCAAGCATGATCAGATTGATCACAATACCCTGTTTCAGATTCTGTTTAAAGGATTTAAAAAATCCGCGGACGATATAAGACTCTTCATTACGAACCATTTTCAAAGTGACGTAGAACATGGCGGCAATGGAAGGTCCAATGGTCACCACCGGAATGCAGCAGACAATGCAAAGCAGATTCAGAATGATAAGATCTGCCACCCTGCTCATGAAGGTGAAAAATTTGTTATCCATGTTGAAAAAACGATCCATTCAAAAATTCCTCTTTTCTATTTTGTATATAGCATTAATGAGCTTATCACATAGTATAACGAATCTGTGAAAAAAAAGCAATTTGAAAATAAAAAAGAACATAAAAACTATATAATCTTCACAAAAATATTTATAGAAAGTCCTTGCTTATCACACGTCAGAGTGTTAAAATAGTAATCATTGAAAAGAGAATAATAAACATTAAATATAGAAAAAGGAGTAGCGAAATGAGTAAAAATATCAGAACTGAGGCAGTTGACCATCTTTTTGAGGCCATACTTTGTCTGAAAGATAAGGAAGAGTGCTACACTTTCTTTGAGGATGTGTGTACCATTAACGAACTTCTTTCTTTATCTCAGAGATTTGAAGTGGCCAAGATGCTGATGGATAAGAGAACTTACCTTGACATTTCTGAGAAGACCGGTGCTTCCACAGCCACGATCAGCCGTGTAAACCGTTCTCTGAATTATGGCAATGACGGTTATGATATGGTATTTAAAAGAATGGAAGAGAAAAAAGAGCAGAACCGTTCTCTGGATCAGAAGGACGAATAAGCGTCAGAGGATCTGAATCCGAAATAGAATAAAATATACGAAAGAAAACCCGCGAAATTGTGCTATGAGATAATTTCGCGGGTTTTGTGCTGTTATTTGTCTTTATTCTTCTTATGTTTGTCCCTGGGCTCAGATGGGGAAATGTCGTCGATCATTTTCTCAATGATCATCTTCTTAATGTAGACATCAAAGCTCATGAGACAGATAAAACTGAATCGCTTCAGAAATTCCTGATCTTCCTCGTCTGCATCCTGGAAAGTGGCGCTGGAGAAACGATAATCCTTCAGAAGATTCTTGATCAACTGGTCAATCTTGCGGTTCTCCATTCCAAAAACTTCATTATATACATAGGTCATGTCCTTGCCTGGCTCACCTTTAAAGTATTTCGCTGTGATGGGACCGAGAAGCTTCTGGATGTCTGTGATGGACAGAATATTCTTAAAATAATAAATGAAAATCAGCATGAGCAGATGATCTTTGGAATAGCGCTTCTTCTCAGGGGAAGGGAGCAGGTTATTCTTGGCGTAGTTATTGATCATGGTCTTTGTCAGGATCTTGTCATCATCGTGACGCTTTGTGGACGCAAGCTGATCCTCCATAAACGTGGTGACCTGATCCATGTACAGGTCGATGTTTGGAAGATCTTCTGGTTTTATATAATCCATTCCGGAAATGTGCTCCAGAATGCTCTTTAATATGGATTTATCATCAGCTGTCATTTTTATCACCTCTGCTCCTTATTATATAGTTTTTAAAACTACTTGTAAACTGTTTTTTTCATATCTTGTGAAAACAGAAAAAAACCCGAACTTTGTTTACAAAAAACACCTCGCGGAATGTTACTGGTAAACAGTAAAAACCCGAATCTATGTTTGGATTTTCTGCACGTTCGGGGTTGTGGGAGATAAGGATTTCATGTATAATGAAATTTAACTATTTGAAAAAATCATTCCCGCAATCTGCAAGCCCCATTTGACGGTATATTTCGTCCGAATTCAGTTGTCGCAGTCCGCTGTGACGCCCACATCCGGCGGAATCTCCTACAAATCGTGGCGCACATCGTGCAGAAAGCTTTTTTTAAACACGCTTTAGCGAAAAAGGAGAACATAAATGAGCATATATGATACATTAAATCCCCCTCAGCGTGAGGCGGTAGCACAGACAGAGGGACCAGTCCTGATCCTGGCGGGAGCCGGTTCCGGCAAGACAAGAGTGCTGACACACAGGATTGCCTATCTGATGGATGAGAAGGGAGTAAATCCGTGGAATATTCTGGCTATTACTTTTACCAATAAGGCTGCTCAGGAGATGAGAGAGCGTGTGGATAAGCTGGTGGGCTTTGGTTCTGAGAGTATCTGGGTGTCTACGTTCCACTCAGCCTGCGTAAGAATCCTTCGGAGACATATTGATAATCTGGGATATGACACGAATTTTACGATCTATGATACAGATGACCAGAAGTCTCTTATGAAAGATGTGTGCAGGAAGATGAACATTGATACCAAGATTTACAAAGAGCGTTCCCTTCTTGCCCAGATTTCCCATGCCAAGGATGAGTTGCTTACACCAGATGATATGGAGATGAAGGCTGCCGGAGATTACAATATGAAGAAAGTGGCTTCTGTTTACCGTGAGTACCAGGCTGCTCTTCGCAAGAATAATGCACTGGACTTTGATGATCTGATCGTAAAGACGGTGGAGCTTTTTGAAAAATGCGGTGCAGTGCTGGAGTACTATCAGGAGCGGTTTAAATACATTATGGTGGATGAGTATCAGGATACCAATACGGCACAGTTTAAGTTTATCAGTCTTCTGGCTCAGCGGTATCAGAATCTTTGTGTGGTAGGTGATGATGACCAGTCCATTTATAAATTCCGTGGGGCTAATATTGGAAATATTCTTGGATTTGAGCATGTTTTTCCAGATGCAGGGTAATCCGTCTGGAGCAGAACTACCGCTCTACCAGGAATATCCTGAATGCAGCGAACCAGGTGATCGCGAATAATACAGAGCGTAAGGCAAAAACCCTGTGGACAGAGAACGAAGAAGGCAGCAAAGTGCATTTTCGCCAGTTTTTGAATGCCTATGAGGAGGCAGAGTATGTGGCAGGGGAAATCGGCAAGTTAAAAAGAAATGGTCTTGGGAACTACCGTGATTGCGCCATTCTTTACCGTACCAATGCCCAGTCCCGTATTTTGAGGAGAAATTTATTGCAGCCAATATTCCGTATAAACTGGTAGGGGGCGTTAATTTCTATGCACGTAAGGAAATCAAGGATCTTCTCTGTTATCTGAAAACGATTGATAATGCCAGAGATGATCTTGCTGTGCAGAGAATCATCAATGTTCCGAAGCGTGGAATCGGTGCAACGACACTTGGACGTGTCCAGGATTATGCGGACAACATGGGAATCAGTCTGTATGAGGCATTGCGCGTGGCTGAAGAGGTTCCTTCTATCGGAAGAAGCTTGTCAAAGATCGATGGCTTTGTTACTTTTATACAGATACTGAAGAGCAAGGCAGATGTGATGACTGTGGAGGAAATCCTGCAGGAGGTAATTGATTCCACAGGTTATGTGGCAGAGCTGGAAGCTGAGGATACAGAAGAATCAAGAGCAAGAATTGAGAATATTGATGAGTTGATCTCCAAGACTGTGGCTTATCAGGAGGCTATGGAGGAGCAGAATCAGCCTGCTACGCTTTCTGGTTTTCTAGAGGAGGTAGCACTGGTAGCAGATATTGATACTGTAGATCCGGATCAGGATTATGTGCTCCTTATGACTTTACATAGTGCCAAGGGTCTGGAATTTCCGAAGGTGTTTATGGTAGGAATGGAAGACGGCATTTTCCCCAGTCATATGACCATCAGCTATGGCGATGACGGGGAGCTGGAAGAAGAGAGAAGACTTTGTTACGTGGGAATCACCCGTGCAATGAAAGACCTTACTCTGACTTGCGCCCAGCAGAGGATGATCCGTGGAGAGACTCAGTACAACAGGGTTTCCAGGTTTGTGAGAGAGATTCCAAGAGAACTGGTAGATCTGGGACATACTATTCAGGAGAAGAAGCCGAAAGTGGAAGATATGATACCAACACCGGCGAAATATTCCAAGATGAAAGAGATTCTCCAGGCAGAAATTACAAGCCAAGAGAATTTAAAGTAACAAAAGCCAATTCGCTGGATTATGAGGTGGGAGATACGGTTCGCCATATTAAATTTGGCGTTGGAATTGTGAAAGAAATTGTGGAAGGCGGCCGTGATTATGAGGTCACCGTGGAGTTTGATAAGGTCGGTGTGAAGAAAATGTTCGCAAGCTTTGCCAAGCTGAAGAAAATCTGATTGGAAATTTGGGTTGGAAAATAGTTTGGAAAAATTTAAAATTAATATATTAACTATGGTAAAATAATTGCAAAAGTGGTATAATAAATAAACCTAATGAGTACTTTGAAAGAGAGGATGGTATCACATGAACATTAAAATGGATAAGCTCGAGGAATTATTATCATTACTTAAGAAAAAAGAAGATGAGAAGCAGAAGAATACAGTCCTCTGGGTACTGGCTATCATTGGCGCTGTAGCTGCTGTTGCAGGAATTGCATTTGCAGTATATCGCTTCTTCGCACCGGATTATCTTGAAGACTTCGAGGAAGACTTTGATGATGATTATGACGATTATTTCGAGGATGAGGAGAAATAAGTAAGGCATTTGGCGGATATCCACGGTCGTCCACAATTTTTGGATACAAATCTGGTTTGGATGTGGATAATTTCGGGGATTTTTAATAAGTGAGTGAATATTAAATGAAAAGGTATACGGCATATAGCAGTTATGCTCCCCCGTATACCTTATTTTTGATTTAAGGTAACTGTTCAGTATCTTCACAGTAACACGCTTTGCGATGCACAGAAAGACGAACCTTCTTGTGACAAGCACAAGAAGTAGCGTTTGCTGCGCAAACTTAATTCTCGGGTTTTCTGTGAACTTTGTTCACAAAAAACACCTCGCGGAACGTTACCAGTGAACAGTAAGCTATTGGCGGCAGCATTATATATAAAAGACAGCTGCGGAATAGTTACGATCTATATATAATTATTTTATGGAGGATTTATGAAAAAAGGAGAGATTTACGAAGGAATTATCGAGAAAGTTGATTTCCCCAACAAGGATATGTGAACATAGATGGAGAAAAAGTAATTGTAAAAAATGGAATTCCAGGTCAGAAGGTTCGCTTTATGATCAATAAGAAGCGCTCGGGTAGGCAGAAGGCAGACTTTTGGAGGTTCTGGAGAAATCTCCCCTTGAGGTAAGAGAGCCTGTATGTAAGAATTTTCCAGCATGTGGTGGCTGCATGTACCAGACAATGTCCTACGAAGAACAGTTAAAAATGAAGGAAACTCAGGTGAAAGGACTTCTCCAGGAGGCAGTAGGTATTGGTACAGACCTTCACTGGGAAGGAATCCACGGAAGTCCTATTGAATTTGGTTACCGTAATAAGATGGAATTTTCCTTTGGAGATGAATATAAAGATGGTCCTCTTTCTCTTGGTTTGCACAAGAAAGGCAGCACTTACGACGTACTGACAGCTTCTGACTGCAAGCTGGTGCATCCGGATATGACAGCGATCCTTTCCAGTGTGCTGGACTTTTTTACAGAGCTTGGGGCTGTGCATTATAAGAAAATGCAGCATACTGGTTATCTGCGCCACTTGCTTCTGCGCCGCGGTGTGACCTCTGGTGAAATTCTGGTACATGTGATCACCACAAGCCAGGCAGAGTACGACTATGCGCCGCTGGTATCAAGGCTTCTGGCTCTTCCGCTGGAGGGAAAAATCGTGGGAATTATGCACATTATCAATGATTCTCTGTCTGATGTGGTGCAGAGCGATGAAACCAGATTACTTTATGGACAGGATTACTTCTATGAAACGTTGCTGGGTCTGCGGTTTAAGATTAGTACATTTTCCTTCTTCCAGCCAAACTCACTGGCAGCCGAAGTATTGTACTCCATTGTGCGTGATTACATTGGTGACACCAAGGATAAAGAAGTATTTGACCTCTACAGCGGTACTGGAACTATTGCCCAGCTTCTTGCTTCTGTTGCGAAAGAGGTTATCGGCGTGGAAATTGTTGAGGAAGCTGTGGAAGCTGCAAAAGTAAATGCCGCCTTAAATGGTCTCACCAATTGCCGTTTCATCGCAGGTGACGTCCTGAAAGTCCTGGATGATCTTACTGAAAAACCAGATATGATCATTCTGGATCCCCCTCGCGATGGAATCCACCCCAAAGCCCTGCCGAAGATCCTGGCATATGGAGTAGAGAACATCGTCTATATCTCCTGCAAACCAACAAGTCTTGCAAGAGATTTACCAGCATTTCTGGCAGCTGGTTATGAGGTTCAGCGCAGCTGCAGCGTGGATCAGTTTTGTGAGACGGTGCATGTGGAGATGGTTGTTCTTTTGTCCCAACAGAAGCCGGATGACACGATAGAGATCGACTTAGACCTGGATGAGCTGGATGCCACTAGTGCCGAGTTGAAAGCAACCTATCAGGAAATCAAAGATTATGTGCTGAAAGAATTTGGCTTGAAGGTTTCAAGTTTATATATTTCTCAGGTAAAACGCAAATGTGGAATTGAAGTGGGAGAAAACT
>ENA-OQAA01000088-OQAA01000088.1-human-gut-metagenome-genome-assembly--contig:-NODE-88-length-62970-cov-2.526980_pt1 | contig 62970 bp, 91 predicted proteins | sample MGYA00242489_ERZ504515 | MGnify/ENA primary metagenome ERZ504515 (study PRJEB26092, sample SAMD00036237) | human gut metagenome | host: Homo sapiens | study: EMG produced TPA metagenomics assembly of... | reverse complement strand
TTTCTTTGTCAGCCGTCAATTTCCAGGTTTTCAGCAATTTCATATCTTCCCATATGTTCATAATAATATCGTTTCTTCTCATTTAGGGGAAATTTTCTCACTACCATGTTTTTAATTCCTGTGCATCTTTGGCAAGGCTTTTCACAAAGGTTTTTGTATCAGAATACTTCTTTTTTCTTCTTCAAATGTCTCCTGTAATTGTGTTTTAAAATCCATGGATTTACCTTGAATGTGACCTTCCTCCAACATATATTTCAGAATTTCACCGATTTCTTCCTTCCTAATTACAATTCCTGCATCCAGTTCAACTTCTTTTCCATTGACCCCTAACACTTTAAGTGCTGTCCTTCCACGTCCGGTTAAACCATACGATGTATTTAATGACACAGAGAACAATAATTGCTTTGATAAATAATATTTCCCAAGCTGAAACCAATTCTGACTTTCCTTAAAGTGACAATACTTGATATCCCTGCCATTTAATTCATGAATGGGTGTAAATACTTCCCCTTGAAAGAATGTATCAATTTCCTGGCTGTTAAGCAAATCCGTAATAATTGGCATACTAATATGCTTTATTTTTAAATATTTCCACATCGGCTTCCAGGAAAAAAAGCAGATAACTCCACAAAACATACTGGAAACGAAAGCCGCCCAACCTTTTATTTCCATATCAAGCATTCCTGTCAAAAACTCCAACATATACATAACTGCCGCTAGAGCCAGAAATCCATATCCACCTAAAAGCAATAATTTTTTAATAGGAGTAAAACGTCTCCACTCTGCTATGGTTGTTTTTTTCATTACTTCTTCTCCATCCTACTACAATACTTGTTTGGCATCTTAAAACCAGGTATCTCATTCCAAAATAATGCTTTCACCTCTGTACCGGATTCAAGCAAATATCGTATCATTTCTTTTTCGCACAAGTTCTTTTCCTCTTTCATTTTCCTAAATGTACTCTTTAAAATTGTGCTAATTTGTTTCATAATCTTTTGAAAATACTTTAGCAGGTATTATCTTATACTCATTCCATAATAGATAATTAAAGGCTTGTATAGTAGAAACATTCCACGAATGTCCTGTCTTGACCTTGAGAAATTCCTCTCTATATAAAATATTTTTACAGGCGTAATATCTCTGTTATTGAGACTTGCAGCCACCCATGCTCTTCCTATCACTGCCATGTTCTTTGAAATAAATTTCCCATGAATGTCAAAACCAGTTTTCACTCTCCAACAATTCCGGTCTGTTTAAAGGATTTTCTGTACTTCCTGTCATTTTCTGAAACACTTCGTTTTCAAGCAATTTTTCCAGTTCTTTTTTTCGTGAAAATTTGATTCAAAACCGGCATACAATGATAGCTTGTCAAAATATATTTTTTAATCGGTATGAATGATTTAACAAGTCCTACGCTGTCTAGGATAATGATGAATATTGTTCTGAAATCATGGTCTTTGATAAGGGCTGCGAAACAGGCATACAATATTAAAACCCCAAATAGCCATACGGATAATAATATTATCTTTTTAATGGGATATAGGTTTTTCCATTCCGTCATCTTAACTATATTTGTCTTCACGATAATTATCCTTCTTCCATCGCCATCTGATAAAACGAAATCACGTTATCTTCTGCTCCATTTACCAGTCTCTTGTAAACCTTATCTACAGGAGTAATATATTTTTCATTGCCAGCCATTAGCAAAGGAATCGTTCCTGTATCCTATATTCCCCAACAGTACCCTCTTTTAGAAAGTCCGTTTTTTAACATGACTTCCCCCAGATAAGAGCCAAAAATAAGAGACATGCTCCAAATTTGATTTTCTGTTGGTCTGCTTTCTAGCAAATCCTCTGCATAATAATCCAGAATTTCTTCCAGCTCACCTATACTCTTCGCAGAAAAATCAAAATTCTTTTGAAGCTTTTTGCATACTCAACCGCTGTCATACTGTTTTCCTGGCATTGCTTACGATTCCGCTGTATTCTTCCTTTGATGTCTGTTTTCCTCTTTTTAATCTGTCGAAGATTCCCATCTTATTGTCACTCCTTTTCATTCAGGATTTGTTTCATTCTGCTGCTTTTGTTTTTTCCATTCATCGTAATGCTCCATTGTTTCTTGCAGGCTTCTGATGCTATCCATTTCTTCCAAAATAAATTCTACATCGGACTGTCTGTGCTGCTCTGGCAAAGACTGAAAGATAGGATTTTCATCCTTTGTGTATACTAAAAGCTTAAAATGCAAATTGCTTTCCATAATCCCTTTCATGAAATCGAAGATTTCTTCTGCATACTGTCTATCTGTTTTTCCTTCTTGAAGATAAATTTGTAAGATGGCGGTATATTCCGCTTTATCCAAATATTCTTCTATGTTTTCTTCTCCTGTCCACGCTGTGGAAGTCGGATGTCCCTCAATTTCCGTCTCATATTTTTGAATATAATCTTTGTCTTCACAGAAAGGTTTTACAAGTTTTTCTATCTCATCACAATAATAATAAACATGATAGTTATCCTCAAACATTCCTGTATTTCGCGCATACACCGTAACTATCTGAGAAGGATTTTCTTGATTGGAAACCTCTACTGCAATCCAGTTCAGTCCAATCTTTTCTTCTTTATATTCCATTACTTCTGAGATTATAAATTTTTCCTTGTATTTGTCTTTTAGCTTGGCAAGCACATATTTTTGCGCCTCTTCACTGGAATGAAAATCACAGGAATAGCCCTTACAGCCATTGAGTAATCCCAGACAAAGAATGCCGGTCACAATACCTAATTTAAGCTCTTTATATCGCATTACGATAACCCTCTAGTTTTTTCTAAAATTTTCACCAGATTGTTTTTATGCCAGGAAGCGCCAATCATTGTTTTATTCACTTTAAAAGCTAAGATTCCCTTTGCTGTCATAATTTCTAATTCATATGCCAGGAGCTTTTGGTTAAATTTAACATCTGTGATTTCTGCCATGGGAACAAAAAGAAATGCTTCCTCTTCCAATTTACCGGTCGTGTTATTTAAACCAATCATAGCAATACCACTGTCATTAAAATTCATTGCAAAATACTGCATAGAAAGAGCAGTTGCGACTGGTCCGAAAGCGTATGTAACTTTATTTGGAAATAAAACACCAATAATGGATGCATTCTCCTGAAATGCAATATTTTTCTCATTAAGATACTGTTTGACATCTTGTTCTTTTAACATGTTTCTTCCTCCCTGTTAAATTGGCTTTTTAGAAATGTTATTTCTGATTTTGTTTTTTCCATTCTTTGTATTTTCTTGTACTCATGCTTGTATCTCTTGTATGTGGAATCTCTTCCAATAGCCACTCCATAGAATATTTTGATATATCCTTATTTTTTGCTCCCAGCTCTTCATCAAAGATGCTCAGCTTGGTTTCTTCCGTTTTCACGATTAACCGTATATTGTAGTCTGTTTTAGCTAATGTTTTTAAACAGTCCAGGATTTCCTCTGCATACTGCCGGTCTGTCTGATTCTCTTGAAGATAAATCCTTAATATCGCAGTATATTCCGCTTTATCTAGATATTTTTTTAGCGTTTCCTTTCCTGTCCATTCTGTTGTGGTAGTATGTCCCTCAATTTCCGTCTCATATTTTTGAATATATCTTTCTCTTTGCATAACGGTTCCACCAGTTTTTTATCTCCTCTAGATAATAATAAACATGATAATCATCTTTGAAATATCCGGTATTGCGGGCATATACCCTGGCTGTTTTAGAAGAATCCTCTTCACTGGATACTTCTGCAATCATCCAGTTCAAGCCGATTTTTTCCTCTTTGTAGGTCATTACTTCTGTAATCACAAATTTTTCCTTGTACTTATCTTTTAATTTGGCCAGCACATATTTCTGTGCCTCTTCGCTGGAATGAAAATCAGCGGAATCATGGTTGCAGCCATTAAGAATTCCTAAAAAGAATACACCTGTTAAGACACCTAATATAAGTTTTATGTATCGCATAAATGCCACCTCTATGTTTTTTAGCACCTCTAATCCGGAATTTTATTCTTTTTCATTTAATAATTTCTTTACTCTCTCAACCGGAAAGCAATCTTCAATATCAACGATTTCAAATAAATTCAATGGCAATTCTTTTTCTCCAATTAGTGCAAGATATTCATTAACAGCTCTGCGGTCAATCATAATTTTCCCTCTGCCGGCCCAATGGCGATTGCTCTCTTTCTTTTTCAAACCGGAAATCCAATATTCATCACCGTTTTCAATATCTACATAATTTGAATAACCACCATGATATTTCTGAAAAGCATGGTCATTAAAGTAAATGGTTTTCTTGGTTTTTGAAGTTTTTACATATCCTATCCAAGCTGGACCATCATCCGAATAGCCTGTTTTTAGTTCCATGTACATGAAATCTCTAATCATTTTTAATACCTCCAAATTTAGATTTTTACCGTTTAATATTGTCATTTTTTTCATATGGAACAGGTCTCCCATATGCTTTATGTAATCGTCCGATTTTATCACTGATCATATCATATAAATTGTCATCCACATAAGCCATTTTCTCAGGGGAAAATAAAGCTTTTCCACGATTAAACTTTTGAGCATAGTTTCCACATTCTTTTATATAAGACATGATTGCTGTTATTTCTTTCTTTTCCGATTCTGAAAATATGGATTGTTCACATAAACTTTTGCTGATAAAATTGCAAAAATAAGAATAATCCTCATCCCAGTTTCTGTTTCCATTATCTTGCGCTTCATAACGAAGTTTTTCTATTTCTCTTAATAATTCTCCCTGCAAATTTTCTGCCTGTCCCTCTTTAGGCACATAATTTTCCATATCTCTTTACATTCATGGAAATACTTCTGTTTATAATCTTTCGCTATGATTTCTTTTATTTTCAGCTTATTGTTTTTCTTTCTCAAATTGTCAAAAATCCCCATAACATATCCCTCTCTAAATCAAAACATCCAGAAAATCAGCTAGTGTGCCTGTAAAACCGCCAAACCATGTTAAACTTAATCGGTCTGTAGATATTTTTTTACTTTTGCCGCCTCCATAAATTCTCCATAATTGGAAAAGATAATCCCAATAATTCCACCTAAGAAAGCCAGAAATGCTCCTGTAAGGTGCGTGGTTTTTATGATAAGAAACAACCCAATAAGAAAAGCCAACAGACCTATCAAAACAATAAACCCCAATGCTCTTCGATTCCATTTTCCCAAAGTGTAGAGCTTTAATATCTCTTCTTTTTCCATAGAGTTTCCAATGGTGTGTTCCTCTACGTATTGATATTTTTCTATAAATGATTGTTTCACTTTTTTATTGACTAAAACCAAGCCTCCAATTACCAGAAACAGCAATAGCATCCTGGCACTTATAGGTAATAATACACGTTGCAATACCTGCTCTAAAAGTGTTGCCAAGATTCCGCCTGAGAGGAAAAGCCATGGGATCCCTTTTGTGTTTTGCTTTGCATAATATGCCGAAAGACAGATTTTATATACTTTTTGAGATTGCAAATCAAAATAAAATTCCTCTGTGTTCCTGCCGTTATTTTGATAACATAATTTCACCATAGGATTCTCCTCATACAACAACCAGTTCTTCATACATCACCTGTTTAATCGAATCATCTTATTTTGTTAATATTTTATAATAGGATTATACATGACCGCCCCCTTCTTGTATATATTTTTTTACGCAAGTTATAAAATGACGCCAAAAAAGACGCATTCCTTTGAAATTCTAAGATTTCATTTAGGAAATACGTCTTTTTTGTATGATTTTACTTACTGAATGCCTTCTGTTTCAATAATAAATTTCACATTGCCCTCCATGTTATCTGCTTTTCCTGCATATGAATCATAGCTGCAGGTTTCGGAGGTGAGCGCATCTACTCTGTCCAAAATGGTTCCCAGAAGGTCTTCGGCTGTTTCCTGTAATTTTTTAATTCCTTCTTCGTTAAATTCTACGGTTCCATCCTTGAGCTGAAGCGCTCCATCCTGCAATGCAGAGATACCGGCTTTTACTTCACCGCTGGCAGACTGTAGTGTTCCAGCGCCGGATACCAGCTGGTCGGTTCCCCCAAGAAGTGAGGACGCGCCCTGTCGTAAAGCATTGCTGTTTGCTGACAATGCTGCAGAACCATTTGAGAGTTCTCCTCCCAGGGCAGTCAGCCCGCTGCTAAGCTGTGTTGTTCCGCCGGACAAAGTCTTAACGCCTTCTACAAGAGTCGGTGTGTTTGCTTTTAACATCTCCACGCCTTGTAACAGAGACGGATTTGCCTGTGACAATTCCTGGATGCCAGAAGTCAGGGCTTTGATTCCTGCAACCGCTTCCGGAAGACTGTCGGTTGCCTGGTTTAAGGTTCCCACCTGGGAAGAAAGTGTTCCCATAGCTTTATTTAGTCCTTGCATACCTGTATTTAATTTAGCAACAGCCTCTTTCAGGGTTTCCATTGGTTTCTCTGGTATGGATTGAGATGCAAGCTGATTTAACTGTTCATTCATGGCTTCGATCTTGGGTCCAAAAGCATTTACCGCTGTCTCCAGGGAGGCAAACTGGGTCTGCATACCGGAAACCATAGACTGAAGCTGGCTAAAATCAGGTGTTGGAATCTCTGTATTCACAGATGGCGTTTCTACAGGACTCAGGGCGTTTAAACTTCCGGTATCTACTTTTGCTCCCGAAAGCGTTGCAATGGTTGCCTGGAGAGCGCTGGCTGTTTCTGTATCACCCTGGGCATTTGCTTTGGCAATCTGTGTATTTAACTGGGCAATAGCAGCATCTATCTGGCTGTTTGCTGCCCGTACGCTTCCTTTTACGCTTTCTATCTGCGCATTTTTGTCTGCAACCTGGCTATTCACCTGATCAGCCACATTCTGGGCTGCTTCCTGTGCCGCATTTTGACACATAGTCTTCATATTTTCTAATTGTCCTGTAAGATTTTGAAGCGCTTCCATCATCTGCGTGCCCGTACTCATCATTGCTTTTACAGGTTCCAGAATTTGAGCCTGTACTTCCTGTGCCAGACTTCCCGCCTGAGCTGTGAGGTTTTTCCCAGCTTCTGTCATGGCATCCACCTGATTCATCAGCTTGCTCATCTCATCTAAGGTATCATTTAATTTCTGAGTTCCCTGGCAAGTGCCTGAGATGCGGCATACAGATCCTGTGAAGAATCTCCCTGTCCATCTACTGCCTGGTTCAAAGCCGTAATCGCTTCTTTGATTTCCGTTAATCCACTCTCCAGTTCTGTAAGCTGTCCTGTCCCGCTTGCAATCTGTTCCTCACCTTTTATGTAAGAAGTAATGCCGTCTGCCAGGCAATGCTGCCTGTAGTATAGTCTTCCACACCTTTTACTACCTTATTCACGCCATTGACATACTCTGTAACCTGGCTGTTTAAGGCCCCGTCTTTTCCCATATACTGCTGAATTCCAGCGTTTAAGGTATCTGCGCCTTCTGTGTAGCTGTTAATACCTCCGGCAAGTTCAGAAACACCGCTTTTCAATACATCTATGCCGCTTTTTAAAGTTGCAATTCCTGTGTCAAACTCCTGATAGCTGGAACCAAGGGTGTCTGCGCCTTTGGAAAGTTCCGAAGAGCCATCTACTAATTGCAGAGCTGCATCTTCTAAATCATCCAGCGCATTCATGACAGAGTCAGATCTTCTGTATCATCCAGATTCAAATCTTCTAACAGGTCTGAAAGCGCTACGGTAAAGGTTGGATCCATGGTAAAATCCGTTACATCTGCTGTAATTTCCAGACTTTCCGGCAAGGTAATATCTTTTACTGCAGAAGAAGCATCTTCTTGGTCAAGTCCCAGGCTTTCTTTTAATCCGGGCATTCCAACTCCCAGAACAATATTTCTCTCACCATCTGAAATTACTTTTCCATTATCAATCACTACATTGGAGAAATTTTCTTCCGGAAGAATCAGCCCTGTAACCATAACAAAAGGACTGTAGATTTCTTCTTTTTTTCCGTCAATTATTGCTTCCTGTTTTGCTTTGTTATCATAGTCGATTTTTATTTTCAGTTTTCCGCTTTTACCTTTTAAATTTTCCGGCTGGATTTCTGCCCCGTCCAGAAAATAGGTGAATTTCACGGAAACAGGAAGTTCTTTTTTGACTGGTTCCCTGATAGTAAATGTCTTTGCCATCGGTCTGCCAGGTCACATTGTCATCTGCATGTTCAAAGGTTTCTTCCCCTTTTACATTCTTGATTCCTTCCAGTACGGACTGATCCTTTACCACTGCTTCTGTCCCTGCATTTTTCAGCCAGTCGGATACTGTAATCTGGTTTTCCTTACCTGTTGCATCTGCATTGACATAAACGGTTTCTTCTTTTGATACAGGAGCGCTTCCTTCTGCGGCGTACACTGGCATAGTTCCCATCATACCTGCCATTCCAACAGCAACACCTGCCATCCATTTTTTTCCAAGTTTTTTATTTCTGTTCATGATGTTTGCTCCTTTCTTTTAATGCTTTTAATTCCGGGTTCTTTCCAAAGGTTGTCTTGATAATCAGTTTATCAAAAATCATAAACATGGCCGGAAGGAGAAGAATTACAACCAGCATGCTAATCACTGCTCCTCTGGCAAGCAAGGTACAAATCGAACCAATCATATCTACCTGAGAGTACAGCGCAACACCAAAGGTGGCTGCAAAGAAACTCAAACCACTGCTTACAATAGACAGCATGCTGGTTTTATGGGCAATGGAAATTGCTTCCATCTTTGTTTTTCCTCTCAGTCTCTCTTTCTGATACCGGCTGGTCATTAAAATCGCATAGTCTACGGTTGCTCCAAGCTGTATGGTGCCAATGACAATACTTGCCACAAAGGGAAGGCTGGTGCCCTGGTAGAAGGGAATCGCCATATTAATGAAAATGGCAAATTCAATAACCGCTACTAAAATAACCGGCAGCAGCGCGGATTTAAATACAAAGAAGATAATGATAAAAATCGCAAGAATGGAAATTACATTGACGGTTTTCAAATCTACATCGGTAACGTCCTCCAGGTCTTTCATCAAAGGTGCCTCTCCGATTACCATAGCGTCCTTATCTGCTTCCTTTACAATTTTATCAATCTGCGCAATCTGTTTATTGACTTTCGGTGTAGCTGACTCATATTCTGAGCAGACAAAAGCCAATTCATAGTTGTCACTTTTCAGCATACTTTTCACATCATCTGGAATCATGGAATCTGGAATCATGGGGCCAAATAAGGAATCCATGCCAAGAGTCCATTTCACACCTTTTACCTGGTCAATTTCATCCAGCATTTTACGTTTTGCTTTTGCATCCATACCGCTGTCCATGAGAACCATATGGATATTGCTCATCTCAAAATCTTCTGCCAGCTTCTCATTTGCAATGTTTCCCGGAAGGGTATCTGGCAAAGACTGGGCAATGTTATAATAAATTTTGGTATGGTTGTTTCCGTAAACAGCCGGGAAAAGCAGCACCAGAAACAGAAGAATCCATAATCTATAGTGTTTTGTAATAAAAGCAGATGGTTTATCTACCTTGCTGATTAAAGGCTTATGCTGGGTTTTCTCAATGGCTTTATCAAAAATCAGAATCAGGGAAGGCAACAGGGTAACGCAGCATAAAACGCCAATAATTACACCTTTTGCCATAACGATTCCCAAATCTTTACCAAGGGCAAAGGTCATAAAGCAAAGAGCCACAAATCCGGCTACCGTAGTAACTGAGCTTCCCACAACGGATTTAAAGGTATTGGCAATGGCATGCCCCATGGCACGTTCCTTTTCTCCCGGAAATCTCCTTTTATTCTCCTCATAACTGTTTAAAAGGAAAATAGAATAATCCATGGTAACTCCCAGTTGCAGCACTGCTGTCAATGCCTGGGTAATATACGAAATCTGCCCCAGAAAAACATTGCTTCCCAGGTTGTATAAGATTGCTGCCCCGATACTAAGCAGGAAAAATACGGGAACTAAAAATGAGGTTCCTGTCAGTTCCAGTACCAGGAAAGACAAGATGGTTGCAATCACAACGTAAATAGGAAGTTCCTTCAGGGAAATATTTTTAATATCCGTTACAATCCCTGTCATACCACTGATGAAACACTGTTTTCCTACCACTTACGCATCTGGGTCACTGCATCCATAGAATTGTCTGAGGATGTGGTGTCATCAAAGAGTGCAAGCATCATAGTTGCATCTCCATTAAAAAAAGCAGTTCTCAAATCTTCTGGTATCATGTCTACCGGCAGAGAAATATCTGTCACATCGTCATACCAGAGTACGTCTTTTACATGTGGAATTTCGCTGATTTTTTCTTCCAGCTTTTGTACGTCTTTCAGTTCCATGTCTTCCACCACAACCATGGAAAAGGCGCCCATTCCATACTCATCTACAAAATATCCTGTCCTTCCACGGTTTCCAGGCTCTTTGGCAGATAGCTTAGAAGGTCATAGTTGATTTTTGTTGCTGCCATTCCAAGAACTGATGGAATAAACAACAAAATGCAGAGCGTAAGAATGATAACTCTGTGTTTTGCAATCCATTTTCCTGTCTTGACCATTCTTGTATCATCTCCTAATTACAAATTTTTTTCTTCAATGGACAATTATACGCAAAACTGACCATTCGTCAATACAGAAAATAAATTTTAGTCATTTTTAAAACAAAAGCTGCTTTCTATCTGCAAATACTGGGTAAATTGCCAGTATCTCTTTAAGCAAGTTTTCTTTCCCAGCCTCATACACTGAAACAAAAGCTTTCAGGAGAAGTTTATGCCTTCTATTGGTGAAATGATTCTGTCCGAATCTTATGCGGACATTATCCTGCCTTCCTATACCGGTTTCCTGACGGACTATAAGGAACGAGGCGCACAGATTTTTAATGACTACTATGGAATGGTTCACTATCCACTTGGAGAGGAGCTCTTTCAAAACTATTATGAATACGGCTTTTTCTACAATACCATCCCGAAACTATTTACGCTTCTGGATTTAGAAAGTCTGGAGGCTTCCGGTATTCTTGCAGTGCAGAACCAACCGGTTCTGGGACTAAAGGGACAGGATGTACTAATAGGGTTTCTTGATACAGGTATTGATTACACACACCCTGCTTTTCGCAATCCAGACGGTTCCAGCCGTATTGTGGGAATCTGGGACCAAACGATTCAAACGGGACAGCCCCCTTTTGACCTGGCCTACGGAACTGGCTACACCCAGAAAGAACTCAATCAAGCTCTTAATGCGGAAAATCCCTTTGACCTGGTATCAAGCACAGATGAAAACGGCCACGGCACTTTTCTGGCCGGTGTGGCAGCGGGTAGTTCTCTTCCTGAACAATCTTTCAGCGGTGCAGCGCCAGAGGCCTTAATTGCCATGGTGAAGCTAAAACCTGCCAAACAATACTTAAAAGAGCTTTTCTATGTTACTGGTTCTGCCCCTGCCTATCAATCCACAGACATTATGTTGGGAATCCGTTATTTAATTCTCCTGGCAGATACCCTAAAAAAACCTTTGGTTATCTGTATTGGGCTTGGTTCCAACCAGGGCTCCCATTCCGGCAGTTCTCCTCTTGATTCCATGCTTTCTGTAGCAGATCAGTACAGAGGTATCCATACAGTGACTGCTGCTGGAAATGAAGCTGGAAAAGCACATCACTTCTATGGAACCGCCTCAGATGCAAACTCTTATGAAACGATAGAAATTCTGGTAGAACCTGATACCACAGGATTTTGCGTGGAATTATGGGGGCAGCCTCCAGAGATTTATGCAGTGGGTTTCGAATCTCCTTTGGGAGAAGTTATCCAAAAACTCCCACCAAGAATCAGCTTCAGTGAAAATATTTCCTTTATCCTAGAAAACACTAGAATTTTTATCACTTCTGAAATTGTTCAAACGGTTTCCGGACATCAACTGATTTTTATCCGTTTTTCTGACCCCACACCAGGTTCCTGGAAAATCCGTGTTTACACAGACAGTTTCAACAGTGGAAACTATCATCTCTGGCTCCCTATCACTGGCTTTTCCAAACCAGATGTACGTTTTTTTAAGATCGAATCCTGATACGACACTCACCGTTCCTTCTGCTTCTGTTTCTACTATCACTACAGCAGCTTACAATGCCTATGATAACAGCCTGTTTTTAAATTCCAGCCGCGGCTTTACCCGTACAGGCAAATCAAGCCTGATTTTGCATCTCCTGGTGTTAATGTTTCTGGTCCTTCTCTGAGAAATGGCTTTACCACTGCCACAGGCACTTCTGTTGCCGCTGCCATTACTGCTGGGGCATGTGCCCAGATTGTAGAATGGGGTATGCGGCGCACTCCTCCCAGAATTTTTAACAATATTGAACTAAAATCTTTGTTCATTCGGGGTGCAGACCGCTCCAGACAGGAATTATATCCGAATCGGGAATGGGGATATGGAACTTTAAATGTGTATCAGGTATTTTCATCTCTGAATGCGCCATAACAAAAAAATTATTTTTCTGTCACCCTTTTTCTGCTGTCACATATTATGAAAGTGTAATCAAAATATTTTGAGGAATTATTCATGAGTGATTTAGCTGCTACAAACTGTGGTTGCGGATGTGAAGACAATTGTGGAGGATTAGGAAATACAAGAGGCGGCATGGACTGCAGCTGCATTATCTTGATTCTTCTCCTGTTAAGCTGCTGTGGAAATAATAATGGATGCGGTACAAATAACGGATTCTGTGGTGATAACAATTGTCTCCTCTTATTTATTCTGTTGTTCTGCTGCGGAAATGGATGTGGCTTCTGCTAATTTACGTAAAGAAAAGGGGATGCCTTTTGGCATCCCTAAATTAGAATATGAAATTCTCATACAAGACTTGTGCTTACACAGCTATATAGAATTGATTCCTTCTTTCGTGTCTTACCTTTTTTAGGAGACCCTTGAATACTTTCTTACTTTATTATGACAAAGTATTTTTGTTTTGTCAATGAAAATCGTCAGAATTCATCAACTATTGTTCTTCCTTTTTCGACTCCCCTTGTATTTTGCCGTCTAATTTATTCCAAATTCCTGTTTTTTCAAAACTTTCTACCGCATCTTTTGCTTGTTTTACCAGTTTTGAATCGTATCCAATCATTTCCAGAAGCCGGATGGCATTTCGTGTGGTAACTCTTCCTTTTTTCAACAGGTAATTAAAGGTCACATCCTCTTTTCCCACTTCTTCTTCAAAATGATAGTTCTCATAAAGAGATTCCAGAATATAGGAAAGTTCAATATCATGGGTAGCTGCAAAGGATAGCACATTGGGTTTTCTAAGGCTTCCCAGAATCCTGGAAGAAGCTGCAATCCGCTCAATGGTATTGGTTCCCCGAAGCACTTCGTCAATAATGCAGAGAAGATGCCCCGGGTTTTCTGCTTCCTCCAGAATCCGCTTTAAGGAACGGATTTCCACAATATAATAGCTTTCCCCGCCTTCCAGGTCATCCCGCAAGGCCATAGAAGTCATGACCTTCAAAAATGGAGCCACATAAGAAGTTGCCATACAGGTATAAATAGTCTGCGCCAGGATCCCGTTCACAGCAATATTCTTTAAAAATGTAGATTTCCCGGAAGCGTTGGAGCCTGTCACCAAAACTCCGCCCTGCGCCTGAATACTGTTTGCCACCGGATTGCGTATAAGGGGATGATACAGATTTTCAACCTCCATATAAGCATTCTTTCGTTCCTCAAACCCAGGAATACAATAATAGGGCAGAGCTTTTCGCACAGAGGCAATGGAAATCATACTGTCCAGATATCCAAACAAATATAACAATCCCTGAATGTCCTCCTGGTGTTCCTTCATGACTTTCATCAAATCCCGGAATTTAATCAGGTCCACATGGGTCAGCATCCGCACATAGTCCATAATCATGCCTTCCACACCGCCTCCTGCATTGCTGCGGTCAATGACTAAGGAAGCACCTCTTTGAAAGCCAGACAGCTTCTTTGCATAAGTCTCTCCCTGTTCCACATAAGAGGAAAGCTCTGGAATATTCAGCTTTTTCAAACCTTTCTGCGCCTGCAAAAGCTGAATCACACAGCGAAAACAGACCAGATAGCTCTCTATCTCCTGCTTCACACCCATATAAGTGGCAATATTAAACACAGAGACAGCCAGAAACACATAAACGCCTGGATTGGGTCTTATCATAAAGCACAGCAGCGACAGGAAAAATGCCAGAAACTGCAAGGTCTGAACCAGACCACTTTGAATGTTCACTTCTTTTGCCACATGAATAGCCTCAAAAACACTGACATTCCCCGGTTTGCGGATTCCCGATAAAAGCATTTGGAGATTCACCCGTTCTTCTTCATGGCTGGTAAAAAATTCCATAAGGCTCTGCCTGTTTTCCAGTTCCTGCTTCTCAAAAACCGGTTTTCGCAAAAGATCATAAAGCACCTCATTTCCCACAGCAGAGGCGCACTGATTCATCTGCACGTAAATGCGCTCCATCTCCAGGTCATTCCAGGTAATATCATCAATATAAAATCCCTCTTTTTCCTTTTGATAGAAAAGCTGAGAAATATGGTCTAACTCCTCATAGGTATATTCCTTTTGTGGAACCGTGCCAAAGGATTCCTGAAACCGTTTTCTGGCTAATTTCTGTCTGGTTTTATTTTCCCCTATAACCCACAGGGAAAATCCTGCCACTGCCACAACAAGAATCAAAACACTTACTATTACATCATTCATAAAAGCTCCTTAAAAATATCCCTCAATCAGATCCAAAGTAGTCTGGATATCTTCCTCTGTATGAGCATCTGATAAAAACATGGCTTCAAACTGAGAAGGCGCCAAATGTACACCGTGCTGAAGCATGTACTGGAAATAATCGGAAAATGCCCTGGTATCAGAGGTTTTTGCAGAAGTATAATCCACCACCTGCTCTTTGGTAAAGAACACACAGCCCAGAGAAGATACGGAATTTACCTGGAGCTCCACATCCTTTTCCAGGAAGATTTTGCGGATTCCATCATAGAGCATCTGACCTTTCTGATAGAGACGGGTATAAATTTCCTGGTCTTCCCATAAAATCTTTAGCTGTTCCAGACCGGCTGCCATGGCAATGGGATTTCCGCTTAAAGTTCCTGCCTGATAAACCGGACCTGCCGGAGCAACCATTTCCATAATCTCCCGTCTTCCACCATAAGCGCCTACAGGCATACCGGCGCCAATAATTTTTCCGTAAGTAACCAAATCCGGCGTAATCTCATAAAATCCGGCAGCTCCTGAAAAGCTGAGGCGGAAACCGGTAATGACCTCATCAAAAATCAACAGTGCACCATGCTTTGTACATAAATCTCTGAGTCCCTGTAAAAATCCTTCTGCCGGAGGCACCACACCCATATTAGCGCCAACAGGTTCTACAATCACTGCTGCCACCTGGTCTTTACTCTCCTCAAAAAGCTGTTTTACGCTGTCCAAATCATTGTACACAGCAATCATAGTATCTTCTGTACAGCCTTTTGGCACACCGGCGCTGTCCGGTACTCCACTGGTCATGACACCGCTTCCGGCGCTGACCAGCATGGCATCTGTATGTCCATGATAACAGCCTGCAAATTTGATGATTTTTGCTTTTCCTGTAAACCCTCTTGCCACGCGAATGGCGCTCATAACAGCTTCTGTGCCGGAATTTACCATACGAATCATCTCTACATGAGGAATCCGCTCACAGATAAATTCAGCCATTTCTACTTCTTTTTCTGTGGCGCAGCCAAAACTAAGGCCATTTTCACTGGCTTTAATGACAGCATCTTTGATTCTCTCATCATTATGTCCCAGAATCATGGGACCCCAGGAATCAATATAATCAATATAAGCATTTCCATCCACATCAAAAATCTTGGAACCCACTGCACCCTGGATAAAACGTGGAGCTTCTGTTACAGAACCGTAAGCCCGCACCGGACTGTTGACGCCCCCAGGAATTCTTTTTACCGCTCTTTGGAATAATTCTTCTGATTTGTCATTATCCGATTCTCCCTTCCTCTATGAATTTGCAATTTCTTTTGCAAAATAAGTAAGATAAATATCCGTACCTGCCCGATAAGCGCTGGCTGCCATTTCACAGATAATCCGGTCTTCTTCAATATAGCCCAGTTTTGCCCCTGCTTTCACCATGGCATATTCTCCGCTTACGGAATAAGCAGCTACCGGAAGATCAATGGTATCTTTCACCTCACGAATCATATCCAGGTAGGACAGAGCCGGTTTTACCATAATAATATCCGCGCCCTCTTCCACATCCAGAAGAGCTTCCTTGATACCTTCTCTGCGGTTGTGGAAATCCATCTGATAGCTTTTCCGATCACCAAAAGACGGAGCAGAGCCTGCTGCATCACGAAATGGTCCGTAGAAAGCAGATGCATATTTCACAGCATAAGACATAATCGGAATTTCTTTATAATGATTTTCATCCAAAAGTGTCCGTATTGCACGCACACGTCCATCCATCATATCAGAAGGCGCCACCATATCAGCCCCTGCCTGCACATGGGAAAGAGCTGTTTTTGCCAGCAGTTCCAATGTAGCGTCATTTTCCACTTCCTGTCCGCAAAGTACACCGCAGTGTCCATGAGAGGTGTACTCACACATACACACATCTGTAATCAGATACATATCCTTTTTAAATTCTTCCTTTGCTTTTTCAAGAGCACGCTGCACAATACCATCCTGGGCATAGGCCTGGCTTCCCACCTCATCCTTATGGTCTGGAATACCAAAAAACATGACCTTGTTCACCCCTGCTTCCAAAAGCTCTTCCAAAGCCTTTGGCAAGGTATCTACACTATAGCGGTACTGTCCCGGCATGGTAGGAATTTCTTCCTTGATTCCAGTACCTTCTTTTACAAAAATCGGATAAATAAGAGAACTTTTGTCCATTCTGGTTTCTCTTACCATTTTCCGAAGAATTTCACTGCCTCTTAAACGCTTGGCCTGATGTTCATATCCATGTCACTGTTCCTCCTGCTCTGTGGCTGTTTTTTCTTTTAATTCTATAACTAAATCCAGGACACTGTCAATGGTAGCTTTTTTCGCCATATAAGTTTCCATTCCCACAGCATCTGCTTCTGCTTTGGTCTGTTTTCCAATACAGGCTGCCCGCACCTTTGTGTAATCCAGCCCTGGTGTTGCTTTTACAAATCCACGCACCGTAGAGGCACTGGTAAACACAGCGCAGTCCATTTGCCCTGTTTCAAATTCTTTTTTTTCGTCAACTGCTTCCTGGCTTTCATAAAAGGTAGCATAGGTGGGAATATCATCTATCTTTAGTCCCGGTTTTCCCTCTAAGCCTTGAATGATTTCCTGATTTCCCATAGCCGCTCTTGGAATCAAAATCTGTTCGTCCCCAACGCAGCGTTCACACAATTCTCTTCCCAGTGTTTCTCCATCATACACTTCTGGAATCAAATCCGGGAAAAATCCACGTTCTTCCAACGCTTTTGCAGTACCTTTTCCAATGGCTGCAATCTGAACCTGGTGCAGTTTACGGATGTCTGTCTTGGTCTTTCGCAGTTCTTCAAAGAAAATCCGCACACCTGTAGGCTGGTAAAGGCAATCCACTGATAGGTGTCCAGTTTTTCAAAGGCTGTATACAATCTGCTCTGGTCTTCCAAAGGCGCTGTGCGGATAGCCGGAAGCTCCAGGACTTCTGCTCCAAGGCTTCGCAGCTTCCCTGCCATAGTAGAAACCAGCTCTCTTGGTCTTGTTACCAGAACTTTATATCCTGCCAGGGGCAGTTTCTCATACCAGGCAAACTCTTCTGCAAGGGCACAGACCTTTCCTACTACAATAATAGCCGGAGTCTCAATACCCTGTCGTTTTACTTCCTCCTCCAGTGTGGAAACGGTAGCAACAATACGTTTTTGTCCCGCTGTAGTACCTTTTTGTAAAATAGCGGCAGGCATATCCGGATTCATTCCAGCCTCAAGAAGCGCCTGACAGATATCTCCAAGGGCGCTGACTCCCATTAAAAACACCAGGGTTCCTCTGGTTCGTACCAGAGCTTCAAAATCAATGTCATAGGCAGCACCCTGCTTTTTATGTCCGGTAATAATGTGCAAAGAAGAGGTAAAATCCCGGTGAGTTACCGGAATACCATTGTAAGCCGGTACCGCAATGGGAGATGTCACCCCAGGAATAATTTCATAAGGGATTCCCTCCTGTACCAGAAGTTCCAGTTCCTCTCCGCCACGTCCGAACAGGAACGGATCACCGCCTTTTAACCGAACTACGCGCTGGCCTTTTTTTGCCTCTTCCACCAGAACCTCATTGATTTTTTCCTGAGGCATGGTGTGATGGGATGCCCGTTTTCCCACATTGATGCAGCGGGCAGTTTCTGGAATCTGAGAAAGCACGCCCTGTCCTACCAGGCTGTCATACACCACCACATCTGCCTGCTGCAAGGTTTGCAAACCTTTCATGGTAAACAGTCCCAAATCTCCCGGTCCTGCGCCTACCAGCCATACTTTTCCTGTATTTGTCATCTGCTTTTACCCGTCCTTTCTGCACAATTCCTGAAGCTGCTTTGCCAGAGTAATACCAATCTTGCCAGCGTCCTGCTTCTTTCCGGTTATACTGCCTTTTTATAGTTGCCTGTTTTTTCATCATAATAAAGTCCCAGCAGGGTCATAGTATCTCCCTCTATGATTCCATGAGCCAATGGGGAAGAACAGCCACCATCCAGATATTTTACAAATGCCCGCTCTCCCGTTGCTGCGTAAAAACCATTTTCATCCTGAAAACCATCCAGATAGGACACGTCCTCTCCTGCTCTTCCCTGGACTGCCAGGATGCCCCTGTCCCGCTGCCGGAATCATTTCTTCCGGTTCAAAATATCTTGAAATCCGGTTTCCCAGACCAAGACGTTTCAATCCTGCTGCCGCCAGAATCAGAGCGCTGTATTCTCCACCGTCCAGTTTTGCCAGTCTGGTCTGAACATTGCCCCTGACACTTTTACATACTGCATCCGGATATAATTCCTTTAGCTGGAGAATCCTTCTCTGGCTTGAACATCCAATAGGCTTTGTAAGATCCAATTCTGTCTTCCCAAGAGGCAGCACCAGTACGTCTCTTGGGTCTTCTCTTTTAGAAAAAGCCACCAGGGGCAGTTCACCGGGCACTTCCATGGCATATCCTTCAGGCTGTGTACAGAAATATCGCTTCTCTTTTCCAGCAGCGCCTTATCTAATTCCTTTACAAACAGTCCTTTGCCTCCGATTTTATCCAAAGTCTTATCCAGAATCTTATCCCCTGTTGTTTTCATGGTGAGGATTTCCACCTGGGTAGAAGGCGCGTGCTCCTGAATATAAGTTCGTACCATTTCACTTTGCACTACAGCAAGCTTGCTTTCTCTGCTGCCAATTACTACTTTTCTCATTCTGCTTCCTCCCTGCTGCCTTTTAAGGCGATTTCCAGTTCCTGCCTTACCTGTTTCACTTTTTTATGATCTTTTCCCCCTCCATTGATTCCTATGACAATATCACCCTGTTCCAGAACCGCCGGAAAATGAAAATCACATTTGTTCTGATTGCTGGCAATGTTTACCAGAATCCCAAGGCATTTGCAGGCGCTGTAAATATCTTCATTTACCTTTGTATCATTTGTAGCCGCCAGCACCATATGGGCATCATACAAATCTTCCCGTTCATAGCACTTTTTCTGATATATCACTTCTCCCTGCTCTGCCAGTTCCAAAATTTCCCCGGAAGCCTTTGGGGCAATGACCTGAATTTCTCCCAGAAAAGGAAGCAGGGTTTTCACTCTTCTGGTGGCAATTTTCCCTGCTCCCACAACCACTGCCTTTTTTCCTGTCAAGTCTACAAACAGAGGAAACAATTTCTTCTCTTTATTCTTCATACAGCCGCTCCAATCCTTCCACACAACTGATAAATTCCTTGGGTTCCAGAAAATCCCGAAGTCCGAAAATCATTTTATTTACCACATTTCCTGCCGCATGATCCATGGCCTGCAGTAATTCTTCTCTTGCGGATTCCTCCATGGGAGTTTTTCGCAAAATCTTCATAATCCGCAGGTTAAAGTCTTCCACTGCCTCTGCCTTGATTTCCTGGATTCTGGGAATCAGTTCTCTTCCCTGATACCAGTTATAGAAATCCTCAATTTCTTCTGCCAGAATCTTGCCGGCTTTTTCCATGCTTTCCCGAAGAGCCGGAGAATCTGCTGTGATTTTAAAGCTGTCAATATCATACAGTGTAATTCCGGGAAGCTCTCCAATGGCCGGCTCCATATCTCTTGGCACAGCCAGATCAATGAGAATCAGCTCTTTGGCAAGGCCAGCCTGCTCTAAAAGTTCTCTGGTCAGGGTAAAATTAGGCTTGCTGTAGCGCTGACTGCCAAATCACACTTTGGAAGAAAGTCCACGCGTTCTCCATAATTAATGCGGTCACATCCCGGTGGAATGGTTACCATACCGCTTCGGTACTGCCGCACGGTTACGGTTACCTTTGCTCCTGCTTCCCGAAGAGCCATGGCAGTAACCTTTCCCATCTCACCGTTTCCAATGACCATACAGGTTTTTCCCAAAAGTTCATATCCCTGTTCTTTTAATTTTTCAATGGCCTGGTGAATTACAGAACTGTTCCCTCTGGAAAAGGTTACCTCTGTTTTCACCCGCTTGGCTCCGGTCACTGCCTTACGAAACAGCACTTCCAGTACATTATCTGTACAATAAGCCTCTCTGGAAAGAGCCAGAGCGTCTTTTACCTGGGTGATAATCTGGTCTTCTGCCAAAATCTGTGATTTCAGACCACTGGTAAGGTAAAACAAATGCTCCACTGCCTCTGCTCCCGTGCGCTGCACAAAATAATCCTGAAACTCTTCTGGTTCTCTTCCCTTTTCTCTGCACAAAAAATCGTAAAGAGAACCCTGCCAGTCCTCCTGGGTGCTTGCCCATAATTCCATTCGGTTACAGGTGGACAGCAGCACGCCTCCTAAAATTCCTGTTTCCTGTTTTAAATGCTCCAGGCTGTCACAGCATTCCTCTTGGTAAAAGAAAACTGAGCCCGGATATCTACGGACGCCCTGCTGTAATCAATCCCTATCATGGATATACTCATGTTCTTTTTCTCCCATATCTTTGGTTTCTTAACTTTTTTCATCTTAGCATAGAATTCTTTTTGGTGCAACGTCCTGTTTTTTTCTCTTTTCATTGACAAATTTTTGTTCTATGTTACAATAAAGGAAGAATTGAATGTAGCAAGGTGCCTGTATCTACAGGAGAATAGGAAAGTTAAGTGAAAATCTTGCACGGTCACGCCGCTGTAAGGGAAGAGCTGTGTCTTACCATGTCACTGGAAAATTCCGGGAAGACAAGATACCGCATAGACCCCCGAGTCAGAAGACCTGCCTTGTACAGGAAATTTACACAGGTTACGAACGATGGCCTTGTGTAAGAACAGGTTGGCTCATAGCAGACTTTCATTTCTATTCTTGCTATTTCCCTCTTGTTCTTCTGATAGCCTGTCGATATCATCGTACAGGTATTTTTTTGCCGGAAATCACATTTACGGCATGATTTTACATCAGAAGGGAGAAGAAAAATGAGTAAAAAACAAAAACAGATTCTGGTATTGGCAAGTGCTTTTGCGCTTACCTTTGGCATTGTCCCAACGGTCAGTGCCATGCACATTATGGAAGGTTATCTTCCGGGAGGCTTTTGCATTGCATGGGGTGTCTTATGTGTTCCATTCCTCATTGCAGGTTTTATGTCCATTAAGAAAACTTTAAACGAACACCGCAATCTGGTGACCATGCTGGCCATGTCCGGCGCCTTTATCTTCGTGATTTCTTCACTGAAGATTCCATCTGTAACCGGCAGTTGTTCTCATATGACCGGAACAGGACTTGGCGCTATCTTATTCGGACCTGCCGCTGTTTCCATCCTGGGACTGATTGTCCTTTTATTTCAGGCAATCCTTCTGGCGCATGGAGGTCTGACCACTATTGGCGCGAATACCTTTTCCATGGCCATTGCAGGACCTTTTGTATCTTATGGCATATATGTATTATGCAAAAAGCTGAAGTAAATAAATGGGTTTCTGTTTTCCTGGCTGCAAGCTTGGAGACTTATTTACATATTGTGTAACTGCAGGTCAGCTTGCCCTGGCTCACAACGCAGATGCTACTTTTACTGTAGCTCTTGGTAAATTCATGGCAATCTTTGCTCCTACCCAGGTACCTCTGGCAATTATCGAAGGTATTATTACCGTTGTCATTTTCATGGGTCTGGAAACTTACGCAAAACCAGAGCTTCGCGCAATGGGAATTTTAAAGGAGGCAAAATAACATGAAGAAAACAGTCATTGCTTTAATTATTGCTATTTTTTTAATTTGCATTCATTCCTTTATTTGTATTAAAAGACGCAGAATTTGGCGGCTCTGATGATGCCGGAAGTACGGTTGTGGAAGAAGTAGATTCTTCTTATGAACCATGGGCTACCCCCATTTTTGAACAAATTCTAGGCGGTGAACTTCCAGGTGAAGTAGAAAGTATGTTATTCTGTGTTCAGACCGGAATCGGTGTGGGTGTAATTGCTTTCATTATGGGACGTTTTTGTAGAACGTAAAAAATGGATGAAAGACGAAGATAAATAAGGAGATTCCCATGATTGTCATTGATAAGCTCTGTTACCAGTCAAAGCTTAGATATGAAAACCCCGGGGAAAAATTTGCCTTTGCTGTGATTACACTTTGTATTTGTGTAATGAGTCGTTCCATTGCAGTGGCATGTATTGTGTTAGCAGTGACAGGGATTCTTACCGTTTGGAAAGGTGGAATCCCTGTTTCACGTTATTTGAAATTTCTCACAATCCCTCTGGCGTTTTTGTTATTAAGCACACTTGCAATTATTTTAAATTTAAAAAAGGCTCCCCTGGATTTGTTTGCCATTCCCCTTGGAAACTGGTATCTCACTTCCAGTAAAGCAGCACTTTTATATGCCGGACAGTTAATTCTTACTGCACTGTCTTCTGTTTCCTGCCTATACTTTCTGGCTTTTACTACGCCTATGCCGGATATTTTAGACGTTCTAAAGAAACTGCATTGTCCAAAACTTTTGATAGAACTGATGCTGCTTATATACCGCTTTATTTTTGTTCTCTTACATACAGCCTCCTCTATTTCCATGGCTCAGGAATGTCGTCTTGGGAACAAAGATTATAAGACAGCCTTAAGTTCCTTTGGCAAGCTTGGCTCTGTTCTTATGATTCGTGCCATGAGCCGCTCCAACCGACTATATGATGCCATGGAAGCTCGTTGCTATGATGGTGAAATTCGGGTACTGTCTGAAACCAGACCTCCGAAAAAAAAAGGTGGTTTTTGCTATTATTTTGTTTGATACCTGTTTATTTTTCTTTGCTTTATGGAGGAGATTTTATTCATGAATTCAGATATTATTTTAAAAGCAGAAAATCTATATTTTTCTTATGATGATGAACAATCCCATTCTCTAAATGGCCTGTCTTTAGAAATCCGTCGAGGTCAAAAGGTAGCGTTTATGGGGGCTAACGGCAGCGGGAATCCACCTTTTTTCTCTGTTGTACTGGTATTTTAAAACCCCAATCTGGAAAACTATATCTAAATGGAGAAGAACTCCGTTATGATAAAAAAAGCCTTTTAAATCTTAGAAGCAAGTGGGAATCGTATTTCAAGACCCTGACAATCAGCTATTTTCAGCCAGTGTATATCAGGAAATTTCTTTTGGAATCCTAAATCTAGGCGTTTCAGAAGAACAGGCCAGACAGGAAGTAGAAGGTGTTATTGACTATCTGGAAATTACACCGTTCCGACATAAGCTACCCACGCCTTAAGTGGGGGACAGAAAAAACAGGTATCCATTGCTGATATTCTAGTGATGCACCCAGATATTATTATTTTGGATGAACCCGCAGCAGCTCTGGACCCCAAACATACGACTATGGTAAACACCATTGTAGAGCATTTAACGGAACAGGGCATCACAGTTTTAATGGCAACTCATGATATTAATTATGCCTATGAATGGGCAGACGAGGTTCTCTTATTTCATGAGGGTAAAGTATTGATGCACGGCTCTCCTGCCAGGTATTTAGTAATCCCCTGGCACTTCAAAAAACGAACCTGGAGCCACCGGCAGTCCTGGAGCTTTTTGAAAGTCTTTGCAAAAAAGGAATTTTAAAATCTTCTCTTCCACTTCCAAAAAACCTCAAAACACTGGAAGGTTATATTGAAGATATTAATTTACACCAACATTACGGAGGAAAAAATATGGCATTCGAAAAACGAAAAAAAGCGATTCTGGCAGTGAGTTTTGGAACCAGCCACACAGACACTTGCAAAGTAACCATTGACGCAATTGAACAGGATATGCAAACAGCATTTCCGGATTATCCACTGTATCGTGCCTGGACCAGCAAAATGATTATTAACAAAATAAAAAAACGGGATCAAGAATTCACATTCATACCGTAAAAGAAGCCATGGAGCAAATGAAAAAGACGGCATCACAGATGTTCTGTGCAGCCTACCCATGTAATTAATGGAATTGAAAATGACTTGATGAAAGAAGATGCCCTCTCCTACCAGGATGACTTTCACTCCATTGTCTTTGGAGATCCCTTGCTTACCAGCGAAGCAGATAGTCTGGCAGTGATTCAGGCAGTGACAGAGGAATTCTCTTATCTAAAAAAAGATGAGGTTCTAGTACTTATGGGACACGGAACTACCCACTTTGCAAACTCTATTTATGCAGCTCTTGACTATACTTTTAAAGACAAAGGATATCCGAATATCTTCCTTGGCACAGTAGAAGCCTATCCATCCATGGAATCTCTGCTGAAAATGGTGGATGCCTATAAGCCTTCCACAGTTGTATTGGCGCCTTTTATGATTGTGGCTGGAGATCATGCCAAAAACGATATGGCTGGGGATGACCCGGAATCCTGGTACAGCCAGTTCAAGGCCCAGGGCTACTGTGTGGAGCCAGTTTTAAAAGGACTTGGCGAATATCCAGGCATCCGCAGACTTCTGGTGGAACATCTGGAGGTTATTGATAGGATGTAATTTTTCAAAGAGAGTGGGGATTATGGCTCACTCTCTTTTCATATACAATAATGGATAAGGATTTCCCTGTTCGTCCAATTCTGTCCTTTTATAAACTTCAAATCCCATATGCTCATAAAACCCTTTTGCAAGAGGATTCTGTTCATTGACAGCAAGTTCTATTATAGAATACTTTTCTATGCCATACTGCAATAGTTGTTTTCCGATTCCCTGTCCCCTGCTTTCATTGGAAACAATAGCATTTCAAGCATTTGATTTGCAATTCCCATAAAACCTACGGGTTTTCCTGCTTCGTTTTCTGCAATCACTAATGTAGGAATCTCCTTCAAAGCCTGTGGAACATATTGCTTAATAGCATTTATTTCATCATGGGATAAAAACAAATGGGTTGCTTTCACAGAACTTTCCCATACTTCCAACAGGTTTTCTATTAATCTTTCATTTCTTTCTTCTGCTTTCACTATTCTCATATTCATTCCTCAAATCACAAAATAATTTTATAAAACCATGAGTAAAGTTCCCACACTAATCAAAATACACCCTACCAAAGATTTTACGGTAAACTGTTCATGTAATAAGAAAAAAGCTAAAATCATGGTGATAACAATACTCAACTTATCAATGGGAACTACTTTTGACACTTCACCGATTTGCAATGCTCTATAATAGCACAGCCAGGAAGCCCCTGTTGCCAGACCGGACAAAATCAGAAATATCCAGCTTTTCTTACTGATTGCTGTAATACCACTTTGGGTATTGGTTAGAAAAACCATTCCCCATGCCATAATAACCACCACAATCGTTCGAATGGCAGTCGCAAGGTTTGAATTTACACCATCAATTCCCATTTTTGCCAGTATGGACGTAAGTGCTGCAAATTGCAGATAACACCGCAAATACAAACCACATCATGCATCATCTCCCAACTTCTCATTTGAATTTTTATTCTTCCACTACTTTATCAATGATAAAATACGCCATTACCATAAACACAGACACCGCTAATCCAATATAAAACTCTGGGTATGCTAAGCTTAAACTATTCTGCAGACTCATTTCTCCAGTAATCGTTGCTATGTGCCAGGTAAAAAAACTGGTATATTTCAGAAATCACTATTCCAATCACTCCCATTGCACCCAGAATTTTATTGACACTTTTATTGTGAAACGGAGTCCACACCCCTGCTAAAAATAATACAACCGATAATATTCCTATTGGATTTAACAGATTTATCATACCAGTAATTTCCTGCACACCTTTGCAGCCTCCATATTGCTTCATGAACATGGGAAATAAACTTATCGTAAATGATGTGAATAAAATCACTTTTTTCCTCATTATTTCGCCTCCTCTTGCACGCTGTATGATGGTTGCCGAAACATATTGCCAATCCTTTTTAGGTAGTATATTGCTTTTTAGCTTACATTTATATGTGTCTGCTGGAGACATATCCTCTGAGTATTTTTCTAAAATAGTAATTTCATCAATATATTCCCATTTTCTTCTATATATTTCACTACTCTATCTATATTTCCGCTTTCATATTCATCATGTGTTAATTTGAAACACTCATCCTTACTAACACTGCTATAGTCTATATACCTAGCAATATCTTCTGGAATTAAAAACAAGTTTACTCCTTCTCGTTTCAGCGATTGTAAATCGCCATGATTGACATCAACAATTACTTCCGTTTTCCAATTTTTCGTTTTAATTACAGACTGTAAATTCTCTTTTAATACAGTACTTCTCTTTTTTTTTAAAATATTAAAATGCCCATCATGTCCAACCTGTGAATTTCTCCCATTAGTTACATAAGGTACAATGGCTATTTTTTTTATCATTAGCTTGTCCTCCTTTTCCACTTCCTAAAACTTCCAGTTTTTCTCCTATTTACCAGCGTTTCATATTTCTTTCAAACTTCTTAATATATGCCTGTTTCAATTCGTCTGTTGTTATTCCGTAGCATAACATCACATCATTATAATACATTAGTACATCAGCCATCTCTTCTATGAGATTTTTTCTCAGCAACTCATCGGTTGATGCTTTATTTCCGCCATTCTTTTTTACAATATCAATGACCTCTCCAATTTCACCAATCATCCATAACAATTTATTTTTACCTGTTTCTGCATCTATCGGTTCCCACTTGTCTTTATACTTTTCTTGCAATTCCTTCTGCATTTTTTGCATCTCATTAACACCAAAATCTACCACTCTGTTCACCTCATTAATCTCAAAAAGACATTTTAAACGTTTATTCCTTGATAAAGGTTTTGTCCCTTTCAGGTATTCCCGCCTCATCTGAAACATAGCGTTCCACCCTCATATGTAGGTCATATTTTTCTCGTAAATCCAGTATCTTCTTCATTACCGTCGAATGGTGATGCTGGTCTAATGCTTCTTGATTTTTCCATTTATCAATCAAAAGGACTGTTTCAGGCTTTCCATTGGGGAGAAATACTCATATTGTAAATTGCCATCTTTTGCACGAATTTCATCCACAACTCCATTTGCAAGCATCTCCTCTGCAAACTTTTTAGCGCCTCCATTTAAACCGGTATAATAAATATTGATTGTAATTGCCATAGGTACCTCTCCTAATTTTATTTCAATGGTGACTCTAAAAGTTTCACAGTCTTATCTGTTGCATTTAATTCCACTTGGCAACCAATAGGCATGGTAAACATAGGATGTGTATGGCAACAGTCAAATTCTGCTAAAAATGGAATCTGGCAGTTATTTAATACTTCCAATAAAATTTCATAGGGTTTTCTGCCTGTTCCGTTATCATCAAATTTCTCATGTTTTCCAAGAATGATGCCGCTAATTTTATCAAGTACACCTGCTAGTTTTAACATGGAAAAGGTGCGCTCAATAGTGCAGGCATCTTTTAGAGAATCTTCTATAAAAAGAATATCTCCTTTCCTTATTTCCGGCATATATTCTGTTCCAAAAAAACCTTCCATGGTATTTAGATTTCCGCCAATCAACCGCCCTTTGCAAACGCCAGGGAGCACGCAAACCCAGTCATTTTCCCACTCTTCTTTTGCCCTATCCTGTTTACTCCAATCAATAAATTCATCTGTCCACACCGACGGCATTTGATAGGTATACGGGAAAGACAAATCATGGCAGAAAACCTCTTGAAAAGAATCAAATGTCCAATCTACAAAAGGTGGAAGTTCTCCAAAAGAAGAGGCTAGCGCCGGACCATAAAAAGTAATAAGACCAGTCTTTGCATAGATTGCCAGTAATAATGCTGTGGTATCCGAATAACCCACAATAATTTTAGGGTGTTTCTTCAAATAATCATAATCAATATAAGGCAAAATAGAGTTTGTATTATTTCCGCCAATAGCTGCCATAAGTATCTTTACTTCTTCATTGTATAGAAGCTGGTTAAATTCATTGGCACGCTCTTGAATACTTCCTGAACGATAAAAATCTTGTTTCCCATAAAGAGCTCCATCTATTATGTGAAAACCTTTGTTTGTTAAATATTCTTTTCCCCTGTTATATCTTACAGGCACAGTGGCTGAGACAGGGGAAGAGGATGAAAAAATACCGATTGTAGAATCCTTTTTTACCTTATTTGCTTTCATATTATGTATCACTCCTTAAACCTATATTACCATTACGAATGTTCCAATTCCAATGAGTATGCACCCTACCAAAGATTTCACCGTAAATTGCTCGTGTAGCAAGAAAAAAGCTAAAATCATGGTAAGGACTATACTCAACTTGTCAATGGGAACAACTTTTGATACATCTCCCATTTGTAATGCTCTATAATAACACAGCCAGGAGCACCTGTTGCCAAACCAGACAAAATCAAAAATACCCAGCTTTTCTTACTGATTTCTGAAATGCCGCTTTGTGTATTTGTAAGAAAAACCATCCCCCATGCCATAATTACTACAACAACAGTCCGAATGGCCGTTGCAAGGTTTGAATTCACACCATCAATTCCCATTTTTGCCAGTATAGATGTGAGTGCTGCAAAGATTGCAGACAAGAGCGCAAATACAAGCCACATGACACATCATCTCCCTACTTCTTTTATAATTTTTTCCATATAACTTCCCCGCAATGCGGACACCTTTGTGAAATTTGTCTTTATCCCCAATATGGCATAATCAGCTGATACACAAATGCTATCACAACGGATAATCCTATTTCCATAGCATATTCTTTCGGTTTTCTTCTCAAAAGTATTACACTCATGATCCACGTAAGCACTTCTAAAAAGTGATACATATAAAACCCCTGGGTGATACTTAGATGAAATGCCTGTGCAAGTAAAACACCCATAATCATACTTGATATGAATATTGCAATGATACCCTTCCCTTTTGCGTACCAACATACATATGCCATAAAAAAGGTAGCAAAAGAAATCACAATCCATATCATCATATAGGTTTTCGGCAAGAAACCCAAAATGTAATTGCAATAGAGATAATATCCTGCCAGCATACTGATAAAGAAAAAGAAGGTGTTAATAGCAGCTCTCAATGGAGATTTTGCATACACAGAAATTATGGTTACCAATAAAATCCATATTGCCAATCGTCCAAAATAGTTTCCAATATCCAGTTGCTGCATTACTACTGGCAAAGCATTTGCAGCGGTACCATCTATCCATTTCTGCAAAACACCAAGTACAAGCCCAAACAGGATGATTCCGATTGTTTCCGCTATTTGCTTATTTAATGGAATATCTGTTCTTGGTTTTCTAATCTTTTCAAGAAATGATTTCATTTTTCATATCTCCTGCTTCATATACAATGTCACCATTAAAATACATTGATAATGACCTCTTCGTGTCCTCAAAAGTCTCTTTACCGGAATTTCTTTCTATATAAACTTACTGAGTGATTTCAAATTCTGCATAGTAAATTGCTATATCATAATCCCCAGTTTTTTCAAGAAGAACAAATTCAGGTGGAAAATAGGAAGAAAGCGATTTTTCTTCCTCTGTAAGTTCAAGATATCTCAATGTTTGATTACATAACTCAGATCTCTTGCGTGTAATACCGTTATAAGTAACCATTTCATCTGTTTTTTCTGCTTTCTTAACAATTTTTTATATCATAAACCTCGCTAATCTGTGCCGGATCACTTTCTGCAATTTCCCCGTCATATTCAATTTTAACAATATCTCCAACTCTTGGTTTTAATGATGATTCAAGATTTTCTATAGGAATTGTAATTTGGTCTGCACTTTTTAATTCTTGACCTCCTTCTACAGGACACACCAAATAATAACTGTCAGAAATCTCCAATATCTCTGCTTCAAATGTTACACTGGATACATCTCCAACGGATTTTTTATCACATCCAACTAAAGTCCACACAATTACAAGAAAAAATAGAAAGGCTACTAACCTTTTCATAGCAACACCTCCCAGATTCAAATTCTCGCATGATTTCAATCTTTTTGTAAGGTAGAAATTATATACTATATTTTTTAGCTTTCTTTCCACTAAGAAAACCGAAACAAAAAACTGCCATCATATAACCAACAGCAAGAACCTGCAAAGCAGCCATACTTTTCTTTCCTACATAATTGGTTGGGTTCAAAAAGTACTGCAATCTTTGCCAATAAATATGTTGGGGCAGCAGCAGAAAACATCTGAGAAATGCTTGCCAAAGTAAGGTTGATTGTTGCCTCTGTCTTCAGAAAAAACTGCCACAAATAAATCAACAGGGAAATCACTCCCGTTGCATTGCCAATCAATAGAGCTGGTACGGTTTTCCAGGTGCTTAAGGCATACTGTCTGCCCAAATAGAACCAAAAAACCGTTGTAAATAAAGGCAAAACATAAAAAATGATGCTACCAATTACCGGAAGCCTTATTGAGATATTCACAAGATATCCAACCAGACAAGGAACAAAAGTTAATAACACCAAACAAATCTTTTTCATACACACCCTCCTCCTTAATAAACAATCTCTCCGATTCCTGAATCGAAACTTTACTCTGCTTTTCTATTTTTTAGCTTATTTATAACAGTTCTAACTCCCACTGTTACAAATGAAATGAATCCACAGAATATCAAGAAAAACCCGCTTGGTATCAGGAAGAAATTCTCATGTAAAATTCCCTGGGCATCTATATATCTACGGACATTCCTTTTATAAAGAGAAGCATGATTCCTATTAGAAGCAGAACTCCACCCACCACAGAGGATATCATATTATATTTTGCCCTTCTTGTTTCACTTCCATCTTTAATTACTTTTTTCTGTCATGTTATTCATCTGATTATCTCCTTTGATTAATTGATCCAGAGATATTTGAAATACATCTGACATCAAAATTAACATCCCTATATCTGGCAGATTTTTATTATTCTCCCAGTTGGAAACTGCTTGTCTGCTGACATTTAGTTTCATAGCAAATTGTTCTTGTGTCAAATTTGCATTTTTTCGAATACTTTTAATTTGTTCTCCAAAATTCATATTTCTTACCTCCGTTTTCTCAGTGTATCTATCCAAGGAGATTTTTTCAAGAAAGTGGTTCTTTCCTATAGCAAAACCTGACGCAAGGGGCTCTTGCATACCTATATTGGAGTCCCAACTTCAATCAAATTGCCATCTAAATCATAAAAGCGAACTACTTTTTGTCACTATTTGACGATACAGGAATCCCAATTTAGGAATAGCCGCAAGAATTTGTTCTTCATTCAAACTCTTTTCATGGGAAATACCTGCCATGCTTTCATCAAAAATTGGAATAAACTGATATTCTACATTGGGTATGAACACATCCGGTTTTTCTTTTCTCTCCATTTCTGTTCGTAGGTCAATAATCTTCGCAATGTGATACTGTTTCTGTAACATTTCCTTGTCCATTTCCGTTGCATCTGCCAAATTTGCAGAGCGAAGCAGCCGTCCAGAAGAAATCATTTCTCCATGTGCATTTAACAATCCGCCCATATCCCTGGCATTCCATATTTTTCAAACTTTATTTTTCTACTGCTCATTTTCATCACTTTTTATCTCTTCTAATATCTCATTTTACACTATTTTTCACTATATGTACTCTTTCTGAATAAAAACAGGAAGCCTTTCTACTCTTGTTTATCCTTAAAATCGTCTTTTCCCAGCAATGCTAATAAAAACGAAATTATAACAATAGAAATTGTTGTAGCCGACACAGATGACATGCAATTATCCACTGCTGTTAGCCCCAGACTTGTGGCGGTAGTATCTAAAATCAAATACAATACAAGTGCACATAATTTACTTATTCTTTTAAGCTCATACAATGCCTTTGGCAATGCCCCTGCTACCAGATTCAGGGGATATGATATGACAGTTGCTATTGTAAAAAATAATACAATACTCCCTGCAGATTCATACTGAAATCCCAAAAATCTCATGATAGCGCCACACACCAGTGCAATAATGGAAAGCATCCCCATAAAAATCATTCCACAAATTATAAAAGTTTTCATTTTTTCTCTGTTGTCAATCCACCATTTTCTCATGATTCCATCTTATCTCTCCAGCACCTCTACCTTTTCAACTGCAACAACACTAAAATGCTCCTGCAAGGACTGGTCCCAGTTTTCCAAATCTACTTGTCCGGTAGCCCATACCTGTAACTGTTCTTTTGTGTAATCTTTTGCATTAACGGTATGGACTGTGTGATAAAACAAATCCGCTAATGATTTACAATCCGATGACTGGTACTTTCTAATCTTCACTCTTTTTCTCCTTCTTTAACCTGTTTTATTCCAATATCTCCATTATTTTATTATACTTGTCCCAATAAAATTCTTTACTCAAATCAGACAATTTTTGAAAACTGCGTTCAAGCTTATTCTTTACAAACCCTTTACCTTCCTCAATATCAAGTCCTCTTCTAACATAAGCCAGATATAATAAACCAGGTACATTATCAAAATGAGAAATAGCATCTGCATCTGCGACACATAGTTCTTCAAGTGTTGATTTATTATTTTTTACACTTCCTCTATGATTTAATATACACTTTTGAACTTTCTGAATCCTGTCTTCTTCATAGTCAAAACGTTTAGGATTTCTTCAGCAATCTGCGTTCCATAAATGTGATGTTCTGCATATAGGTTGTAGTCCGTAACAGAAGCTATGTCATGTAACCATGCAGCAATAATAACAATTTCTATGTCCGCTCCATATTTTTTAGCCAATATCTCAGCATTCTTTGCTACCGATTCAATATGATAATAGCATCCCATACCAAAAAAGTTGGTTGGTAATTGGCATCTCCTTTTTACTTCTTTTTGCAGATAATCAATAATATCATGCCGCATATTCTCACCTCAAAATCCATCTAATGCCTTATTCACATTTACAATCTAAATGCCTCACCGCTTATTTACCATACCTCTTCCTGGAATTCCTCTGCTTCGGTCTCTGAGATTTCCCTCTCTTCCCAGTAAGGTTCGCCATTTTTTATACCATGTTGCACTTTTGACGGAGCATCCAGATAATACCCCTCATAATCGTAATCCAGGGTTTGGGAATGACGGATATACGCTGCCAGCTCATAAGCGGCTTCCTTTGAGTCGCTGTCCCGAATACCGCCAATAGCCGGACCGCTTCCGGCACAATACGCTTCCAATAACAGAACATCTCCCTTTTCATTGATTGCCTTTATGACATAACGGAACTGATTCTCCAAATTATTCGTCATATAATCTGGCTCTCCAAATAAATGTTTTAATTGTCCCAATGCCAAAACATAATTTTTTTTTCAAAATTTTCATCAAACTCATATATAGAACAAATATTTGATGACGGCATATAAAAATCCTTTGCAACATTTGCTTTTTCAAATCTATACATCTTCCACTGACCTCGACATTCTTATCTTATTTTTTACATTATATCAGTTTCCAAAGGTCTTAACAATAAAAATGCTCTCTTCTTCGTTTTTCTTGATTCCAACCACAGAAAAAGCCCGGTCAAGAGCCTTGCCACACCATGAAGGATGGCGTTTTACACTCTTGACCGAGCTTTTTCTTTGCAACATCTTAATAAATTTTTTATTCATATAATTCGATTTCTGAAATGCAATTGTCATTCCATCTGGAACCTTCATAGGCTTCTTTAATGTACGCGGATACATAGGCAGCTTCCACAGGCTCCTCAAAAGACAGACAGAATTTCTTTTTTTCATTTGGAAATTCCACATCTTTTTTCTGCTGGTCTCCCACCTGTATGGTAAGCGTCTTTGGTCTTGCATTATAGTCCCAGAGCTGGTCACTTCTCCAGTTTCCCAGATGCAATACCATATAGCGTATTTTGTGAACTCCATCCAAATTCAGTTGAAAGCCTTTGCCTTCTCCAGCGCCCTCTTCATTTTCCTGCCAGGAAGTCGTAACATCTCCGTCTACCACACTTTTGGAGCTGTAATCATAAGATTCTGACTCCTTCACAGAATTTTCTTCTGTGCTGGCAGGCTGAATTTTGGTATATTGGGAAAAATCAATTTCATCTGGATTTACCAGCTTAAAATATTCTTTCTTTGCCTCTTCTTTCGGAGGTTCTTCCTTTGGCGTTTCTTCTTTTGGCTCTTCCTTGGGTTCCTCTGCAGGTGTCTGGGTTTCTGCTGAAGCATCTTCAGCAGGCTCCTTTGGCTGTTCTTCTGGTGTCTGTACAGGTTCCTGGGAGGATTTTTTCAGATTCTCATAATATTGTTTTTCCTGATTTTCCATTTCTTTCATACGGTTCAATCCAAAGTAAATTCCAAGCCCCAGACAGGCAATCAGGAACACCGTAATCCCCAGCCATTTCCATCGTCTGGCTTTTTTCATCTGAGGCGTCAGCACAGGTGCAGAATCTTCTTCTTCCTCTTCCTCTTCTTCATCAAAATCCCAGGCATCTTCTTCCAGGCTTCTGCCTCTCTGTTCTCCGCTTTCTCTGTTTGGATGGTTTCCTCCTTGGATGCTTCTTCTAAAGGTGCTTCCTGTAATAGTTCAGCCTCTTCAACAGACTCTGTTTCCGGCCCTTCTATGGAATCTTCTATCTTTCTTTCCGGCTCCTCAGAAAAGTTCTCAGTGTCTTCAGCTTCTTTCTCCTCTGTCTCTGAAACTTCCTCCTCTTCTGCCGCTTTTCCAGATTCTTCCAGAGATTCTTCTGCAATCTCTTCCTTAGAAGTTTCTAATTCCTCCGGGTGCTCCTCTTCCAGATTTTCCGGCTCCTCTGTGATTTCTTCCTGCTCTTTTGGCTCCCCGGATTCTTCCTGATTTTCGGATTCTTCCGAAGCCTCTTCCTGAATTTCTTCTGCAATCTCTTCTGAAACAGGCTCTTCTTCCTGTTCCAGAATCTCTTCCTCAGGAGCTTCTTCTCTTGTCTCCTCCAAAGCAGGCTCTGTCACATCTGGTATGTTTGTCTTTTTTAAGGATTCCGGCAGTTCTTCCACGCCTTCTTCCTTTAATATTTCTATCAGTCTTCATCTGACTTATAGAAGGCCCAGACATCATCCTCATCCATATATTCCGGAAAAACCGCTTTTCCGCAGCGCTGGCAATATAAATCTATATCTGAAAGTTCTTTCCCACATCGTTCACACTTCATACACTAATCCCTTCTTCATGTCTCTGTGCTTTAGCGGCTTATTGTTGTTATTTCCAATAATCCCTCTCATTGTCAATCATATACAACAATGCATTACAGATACACGCCGCAATATTGCTTCCTCCTTTTCGGCCTCTGGCAACAATATAAGGCGTATCCGTTTCCATAATCATTTCTTTTGATTGTACCACATTCACAAAGCCTACTGGAACCCCTATAATTAAATATGGTGAAATTTTTTTCTCCTGAATCAGTTCATACAGCCGAACTAAAGCTGTGGGGGCATTTCCAATGGCAAAAATCAGTGGTTTTCCCATGGATGCCGCCTTATCCATACTGGCAGTGGCTCTGGTACAGCCAAGCTCTTTTGCCTTTGCAGCCACATCCTCATCAGACATAAAGCAAAACACCTCTCCCCCGTATTTTGCCAAGGCTTTTTTATTAATACCGGCTTTTGCCATCTGGGTATCTGTGACAATGCAGGCTCCGTTTTTAATGGCTTCTATAGCTTTCTCCACAGCATTGGAGGAAAAGCAGAGATTCTCTGCATAATCAAAATCCGCGCTGGTATGAATACAGCGCTTTACAATCAGCTCTGTTCCCGGAATCAGAGGTGTGTCTCCCAGTTCCTCTGTAATGATTTCAAAACTTCTCGTCTCAATTTCCTTTGGCTGTACATTTTCCAGTTCTACCTTCATCTTGTGACCTGCCTTTCTTCTTTATATCCCCTGTTCTAAAATTTCATAGATTTTCTTCATATCCAGATGTTCCCGAAGTCCCTGGGCCAGTTTATCGTACTGAGTTTCCTTAAACTGTGCAAAGTCCACTCCTGTCATCTGGGAAACATCAATTCCTTTTTCTTCTCCCAGACCTTCTATTACTTTTTTTGCCACTTCTTCTTTGTCAAAGATTCCGTGAACATAAGAACCATACACATTTTTATAATAAACGCCGTCTGGCTTTGAACTTCCTGTTACCGTATCGGTAAGCTCTGTAAAAGCACAGACGCCTTCTTTTCCCACGCTTTTTCCCATGTGTATCTCATAACCTTCCAGAGAAACTCCGGTAAGGGTATGAAGAATACCTTCCACCTTGGGAAAAGTTCCTTGCACTCTGGTTCTGGTCTTGGATTCCTGAAATACAGTATCCATGGGTAAAAGTCCCATGCCTTTCATTTCTCCTCCGGCTTCTACCCGTTCCGGGTCGCTTAAAGTTTCCCCCAGCATCTGATAGCCTCCGCAAATGCCGAAAATCACTTTTCCCTCTGCTGCTTTCTTCAAAATAGAAGCCTCCAGACCATTCTGACGCATCCACAGCAAATCTTCCATGGTATTTTTTGTTCCTGGGAGAATAATCATATCTGGATTCTTCAATTCTGCCGGATGCTTCACATAACGCACAGAAACTCCCGGAATCACTTCCAAGGCATTAAAATCTGTGAAATTGGAAATCCTTGGAACCCGGATAACTGCAATATCAATGACGCCCACTTCTCCTGAATTGGAGAAGCGCTCAGTAAGACTGTCCTCATCCTCCACTTCCAAATCCATATAAGGAGCAACGCCCACCACCGGAATTCCGGTTCTTTCTTCCAGGGCTGCTACTCCCGGGTCTAAAATAGTTTTATCTCCCCGGAATTTGTTAATAATCATGCCTTTTACCATGTTCTGCTCTTCCTCTTCCAGCAGACTAATGGTTCCAACAAGCTGTGCAAAAACACCGCCCCGGTCAATATCTCCCACCAGAAGCACCGGAGCATGGGCTTTTTTCGCCATTCCCATATTTACAATGTCTTCCTGCTTCAAATTGATTTCTGCCGGGCTGCCTGCGCCTCAATGACAATAATGTCATATTCTTTGTCTAATTCCTCATAAGCTTCCATAACCTTGGGAAACAGTTGTTTTTTATACTGGAAGTAATCTCTGGCGCTCATGGTTCCCAGCACTTCCCCATTTACAATGACCTGGCTTCCCACATCATTGGTGGGCTTTAACAGAATGGGATTCATCTTCACAGAAGGTGTAATTCCCGCTGCTTCTGCCTGCATGACCTGCGCTCGTCCCATTTCCAGTCCTTCTTCTGTAATAAAAGAATTCAAAGCCATATTTTGGGATTTAAAAGGCGCTACCTTATATCCGTCCTGTTTAAAAATTCTGCAAAGTCCTGCCGCCAAAAGGCTCTTGCCCGCATTTGACATGGTTCCCTGTATCATAATCGCCTTTGCCACTTCTAATTCCTCCTATCTCTTCCCTGTGAGTTTTTCAAATATTTCAAGCAACGCCTGATTTTCTTCTCTGGTACGCACTGCAATCCGGTAAAAGCCCGTTCCAAGTCCTTCATAATTACTACAGTCCCGGATATAAATTCCCTGTTTCAGGCACTGCTCCTGTAATCCCCTGGGTCCCTGGAAAAAAATATAATTTGCCCTGGAAGGATAAAGTTTCAGAGAAAGTTTTTCTAAATGTTCCCAGAGAAACGCTCTCTGCTCTCTGATTTTTTCAAAAGTTTCCTTCACATAAGCCTCTTCCTTGAGTGCCGCAATCCCAGCTTCCTGGGCAATGACAGACACATTCCAGGGCTGCATCACACCTTTTATTTTCTCTAACATTTTTGTGTCACTGCAAAATCCATACCCAAGACGAAGTCAGGCATGGCATACTTTTTCGTAAAAGCCTTTACCAGAAACAAATTTGAGTACTCTTTTAGAAATGGCTTCATGGTATGGGTTTCTCCCTGTTCCACAAAGTCCAAAAAGCATTCATCCAGCACCAGAAACACATTCATGGCCTTGCATTTTTCTACAATTTTTTTTACATAATCCCGGCTGGCCAACACGCCTGTGGGATTATTGGGATTACAGAAAAACATCATATCCAAATCTTCTGTAATCTGATACAAAATTTCCTCCCCTGGTACAAAATCATGTTCTTCCCTGAGATATGCATAATGAATCTCACAGTCTACAGTTTCCAAAGCCTGTTGATATTCCGCAAAAGTTGGAGCTAAAAGCAATGCCTTTTTCGGTTTCTTTGCCAGTGCCAGAGCAAAAATCAAATCTGCTGCCCCGTTTCCACATAAAATCTGTTCAACAGGCACCTGTTCTGCCTTGGAAAGAGCCATACGAAGCCGGGTACAGGAAACATCCGGATAGTGTTCTGCTAACTTAATAGCTGCGGCGGCTGCCTTTTTGACTCCTTCCGGCATTCCATAGGGATTGCAGTTAGAGGAAAAATCCAATACATTAGGGTGGCGGTAAATATCCCCGCCATGTATATGCTTTCTTGTCATATCTTCTGTGTCACTCCTTTTACAGCAGGGTTATCAGTCCCTGGATTCCCAGTCTTATTACTGCGAAAATTCCGGTTCCCAGTGCTGCGCTTACATACAGCAGTTGATTTGCCCTGGGAATATCTTCTTTTTCTACCGGACGGATAGCATCTCCAATGGTAGGTTTTTCACATAATTTTCCAAAATAATAAGCATTTCCCGCCAGTTGAATATCCAGTGCTCCTGCCATGACAGCCTCTGTCTGGGCAGAATTGGGACTTGCATGGTTATAACGGTCTCTTTTGAAAATTTTCACAGCATTTTTGCTGTCAAAACCGCAAAGCTTTCCCCTGCAATCATCAGCCATGCAGAAATCCTGGCCGGAATGTAATTCAGAATATCATCCAGCTTTGCAGCATATCTTCCAAAGTTCAGATACTTTTCGTTTTTATATCCCACCATAGAATCCATGGTATTGACGCCCTTATAAAAAAACATCAGCACAGGACCTCCGATTGCCATATAAAACAACGGGGCAATAATCCCGTCTGAGGTATTCTCAGCCACCGTCTCCACAGCGGCTTTCGTCACTCCAATTTCATCCAGAGACTGGGTATCTCTTCCTACAATCATGGAAACTGCATATCTGGCGCCTTTTAAATCCCCTTTTTCCAATTCCTCAAAAACCCGCATACTCTCCTGTTTCAGGGATTTCACTGCCAGCATCTGATAACAGAAAAAAGTTTCGATTCCAATTCCCAAAAGTGTATGAATCTTATATGCCACATACAAAATTGCAAGGGGTATTGCAGCGCTTCCCGCACAAATAAATATCACCAGAAGAAATCCTCCTATGCGTTCTCCTTTCTGTGTTTTGGGAAACCAGCGTCTGAAACACGCCTCCAGAAAAGAAATCCCTTTCCCTATAATGCGCACAGGATGATACAGCCATCTGGGATCTCCTACCAGCAAATCTATGAAAAAGCCCAAAACCAGGGCCAGTGCTGTCCATTTTAACATTGCTCTATAGTCCTTTCTCCACCAGACTGATTCTCCCCTCCTGTTTCCACACAGAAGATTCTATGGTCAGTTGGTAATATTCTCCGTTTTCAATCTGCCACTGAAAATACCTGCCTTTTGGCAGGGCATATCTGGACAGAATACTCATAATGGTTCCTCCATGAACCACCATGGCAGCCTGAGTTCTCTGATGACGCAGTGCATCTTCCACACAGGCTGCAAATCCTTCTCCACACCGTTTTTGAAAGCCTTCCTGAGACTCTCCCTCTGGAAAAGGCAGGGTTCCATTGCTGTCAATCCAGCCTGATAGGCCGGACTTCCATTTAATTCTTCATAATTTTTATTCTCAAAAATTCCAAAATCACATTCCCGCAGCTTTTCACAAACTTCTGTGGGAATACCGGGATAAAGCAAGCTGCTGTTTCCCTGCACCGTTTCATGGGGCTTACATACACAAAGGAGGCCTTTGGATAAGTCTTTTCCTGTAAAAGATGGATGCCCTCCTGACACAGAGACTCATCTGTCCTGCCTCCGATGTAGCGCTTCAAGGTATTCCCATAGGTCTTTCCATGACGGATTAAAATCATGTTAAGCATCTTGAATCACCATCCCAAGGCCACAGGATACCCGGATTACCTGGCTGCATCTGGCTGCCAGGTCTGTGCAGATTCTCCCTGTGGTTTCTCTGTATTTCCGGTCAAAAGCATCCACAGGAACCACTCCATATCCCAGTTCATTGGTAATGAGTATCACCTGAGGATTTTCCAAAGCCAGACGTTCTCCTAGATGTTCCAGATTCCAGTTTTCCTGTAGTCCCCTTTTTATCCATTCATGAAAATGAAACATACAGGTACACTGAAACAGTGCCTCATAAGATGCCTCTGCCCCATCCAGCATTTTTTCCTGTGAAATCTGAAACTGCTGTTTTGCATATTCTTTTTTTCCCTGAAACGCACCGCCAATAATAAGTTTCATGGTATTCTTCTCCTTTTCCCTTATAATACTCTTAAAAGAATTTCTCCAACTACACAGGCCACTGCAATCACCAGCTCACTAATCTGCATGTGAAAGCCAGCCAGATCTCCGGTGATGCCTCCAAATTCTTTTTTGGACATTTTATAATAATACCAGTATTCCAAAGCTGCCCCTGTAGAAACACAGATTCCCAAAACAGGCTCATACCACAGCATAAACAATATCACAATGCCTGCATAACACAGGGAGGTGATTTTCACACAGGTTTTCTGCGCTCCATCAGAAAAGGTTGCAGCCAGCCCTGTATTTTTAGCCATGGGAAACGCAGCAATAGAAAATGCCCCCATTGCTCTGGATAACACAAATCCTGCACAGATCACAGGAAGGCTTTTCACAGTCATTTCACTGTAAACACCCAGATACAAAAGAAAATATACCAAAGCGGTAATCACAGCAAAGGCTCCTGCATTGGAATCCTTTAGTATTTCCAGTTTCCGTTCCCTTGGCTGATAAGAATTCAAAGCGTCTGCTGTATCTAAAAGCCCGTCCAGATGAATCCCTCCTGTTACAAAAACAGGAATCAGCACCAAAAGGATGACATAGAGAAGCCTGCTTTGTACCAGTTCCATACCCCAGCTTCCCCACAGCCAGGTAAGGCCTCCGATAACTGCCCCGATCAAAGGGAAAAAACACATAATATACCGCATATTTTCTTTTGTCCACTGACTTTTTGGCATTGGGATTTTGGAATACATGGAAAAGGCAATTTTAAAACTATTCCATAGCTGTTTCATGATGTTGTCCTTCTTTCTGTTTCCAATGGAGGGGAATACCATACACCACTTCCGTTACCTGGTCTGCTTCTCTGGCCAGATACCGGTTAATCTGCCCCAGATATTCCTGATACGTTCTGGTTTCCCGGTCATACTCTATTCCATCAGAAAAATTTCATTGGTTACAATAATCAGGTGTTCTGCCTGTTCTTTTAACGCCTTTACCCCTGCCAAAGTTTCTTCTACTGTATGCTCTTTTGCTCCTGCTTCCTGAAACATTTCATTGGCAGTCAGATTGGACATACACTCCAGCAGAACACAGGAATGCTCTGGAATGGTAAGTGTTTTTAATCCTGTATAACATTCTATGGTGGAAAATTGTTTTTCTGCCCGCATATTTCTGTGGCGCTTAATTCTTCTATGGCTTTCCTCATCAAAGGATACATGGTGGCAATATAGATGCGGTTCAAAGCTCCAAATTCCAGAATCTTTTGTTCTGCATAGGCAGATTTCCCGCTTCCGCTGCTCCGGTAATTAAAATCATCATTGTGCTGCCCTCTGTTACTGTAAATGTTCGTAAGCATCCATGCCCCAGTTTCCAAAATCACCCATTCCATGATAAACTGCCAGTCCCGTATCCAGAAGAGGAAACAGATTTAAAGCGCCTGTTCCTTCTCCCAGGCACATATCACAGTGCAGAGGCGCTTCTTTTCCCAAGGCCTCCAAAAGCAGGGTTCCGGCAGGCTCCTTGGACACATGGGATGCCAGCATATAGTCTTTGCAAAGAGGACACAGGCTGCTGCTGCCAAAGCTCCGGTAGCAGAAATAACGCCATCAATGACCACTGGCATTTTAAGAGCCGCTCCTCCTAAGAAAAGGCCGGCAATAGCAGCAAGGTCAAAACCTCCCACTTTTGCTAGAACATCTATGGGATCTTCCTGGTTTGGTTTATGTAAGTTCCAGGCTTTTTTAATGGCCTGGATTTTCCGGTTCAGTCCTTCTGTAGAAAGACCGGCCCCCCGCCCTGTCATTTTTTCCACAGGAAGCTGCAAAAGCACTGCTGCCACCGCGCTGCTGGTGGTGGTATTTCCAATTCCCATTTCCCCGGTGGCAATAATCTGATAGCCCTTCTCTTTCATCATCTGTGCCACTTCAATACCAGTTTCCACAGCCTGTATGGCCTGCTCTCTGGTCATGGCAGGTTCTTTGGTCATGTTCTTTGTTCCATAGGCGATTTTTCTGTTTAAAATACTGACATCTGTGGCAATTCCCACATCTACAGGAAAAATATCGCACTTCACGCTTTTGCACATAATGCTGGAGGCTGCTTGGTACAAAGAAAGTTTTCCGCTACTAAAGCGGTAATTTCCTGTCCGGTCTGAGTTACCCCTTCTTCTACCACGCCATTGTCTGCACACATGGGTACCAAAACCTTTTGTGTGCCTGTACCTTAGAAGTTCCGGTAATCCCTGCAATCTGCACCACCATATCTTCCAGTTTTCCAAGACTGTGAAGAGGATGTGCAATGCTGTCCCAGTGTTTCCTGGCACATTCCATGGCGTTCTCATCCAAAGGACGGATTTTCTCTATTGTTTCCTGTAATTTCATGTTATGTCCTCCTTTTGTTTGCTCTCTGGTAGTTCTGGCAGCATTTCAGATATGCCTCTGCCAGTTTTGGATTTCCATAATAATAAAAATGTGGAAATCCGCCAGCATAGTCTCTGTACTGTGAAGACAGTCCCATCCCCTGCTGCTGTTTGGCTTTTTGGCATAGCAGTCTTCCCCGCTGTTAGGGGAATCAAAATAGTGAAATTCATGAGCCGGACTCATACCAGCTTCTTGCCCGAAAACAGTTCCGCTTTTACTCTGTACCTGAATATAACCAAATCTGGAAAGTTTCCCGGTACGGTAAGCAGTTCCCGAAATCACGCCCACTCCCCGGCATGCCTGTCCCTGCATATCTTCAAAATACTCATGAAGATACATAAAACCTCCACATTCTGCCATAAGGGGCATATTTTTCTCAAGCGCCTGCCGAATGTCTTTTCTCATGGTCTCATTTTCTTCCAGCTGCTTTCCAAACAGTTCCGGATAACCACCATACAAAAGCAGTCCATCCAGCTCTTCCGGCAAATGTTTCTGCTTCACAGGTGAGAAAAACACCAGTTCTGCACCTCTGTCCCTTAAAAATTGAAAATTATCTTCATAGAAAAAGCAAAAATGCCTGGTCACAAGCCACACCAATGCGCAAAGATTTCCCGGTTTGTTCCGGCTGCTCCAAACGTTGTTTTGCTTCTTCTGAAATCGTAAGAGGCGGCGCTGTCTCCCCCAGGGAAAGAAGCCCGTCTAAATCTACGGTTTTCTCAAAAACAGCAGCCAGTTTCTTTAATTTTTCCTGGAATCCCTGTACTTCCTGTGGCATCACCAGCCCAGGTGTCTGCTTTCAATCACACAATCCTCTACCTTGGGAACATATCCATAGACCTTCACCTGCAGCTGTTCTTCTATCATGCTTTTGACTCTTGGATACAGCATGGGGGACATCTGGTTTAGCAGAACACCTTTTATCTGGCTGTCCGGCTGAAATTCCAGAAACCCTTTGATGTAAGGCAAAATAGAAACGCTCATACCCTTGCAGTTTACAATGAGAACTGCTGGTGTACTGGTTGTCCTTGCCAAATCATAAGCGCTGGCCTGTACCGTTGTTCCGCTACCCCGTCATAATATCCCATGACCCTTCCATTACAGCCAGGTCACAGTCTCTGCTGTTTCTTTCCAGCAGATAACGTGTAGTATCACCATCTGTAAAAAAGGTGTCCAGATTCCTGGATTTTGTTCCAATTACCCTGGTGTGGAACATGGGGTCAATATAATCCGGTCCGCATTTAAAGGATGCCACCTTTCGTCCTCTGTCCTGAAACGCCTGCAAAATCCCACAGGTAATCAGGGTTTTTCCACTTCCGCTGGCGCCTGCAGTTAATAAAAAACGCGGTGTACTCATGACTGTTCTTCCTTTCTGTTTTCAGTGACCTGCCCCTGTACAGGAAATAATATAAATAGGATTTTCACCCATCATCATATGATAAGCCCCTACGGTTTTTGCCTTGCTTACTGCCAGCTGCAAGATTTCCGTTTCTTTAACCGGCAGCTTTTTCAGACATGCCAGGGTTTCTGCTACGGTTTCCAGGGCAATACAATTAATTACCATACGAACCTTCGGGTTTTATTTAAAAGCAGATTTAAAATGGTTTCCATATTTCCGGATGAACCGCCAATAAAGGCATGGGTAGGCGTTTCTAAATCCTCCAAAGCCTCTGGCGCCATGCCTTCTATGACTTCTAGATTTTCTGCTGCAAATTTTTTCCTGTTTTTCTTTAGAAGTTCTACTGCCAGTGGTTTCTTCTCAATGGCAAAAACTCTTCCCTTCCAGCTCTTTTTGCCATCTCAATAGATACGGAACCTGTTCCGGCTCCTACATCATAACAAACGGAATCTTCTTTTAACTGAAGCTTTGACAAGGATACTGTCCGTACCTCTTCCTTGGTCATAGGTACTTTTTCTCTTAAAAACTCCTCATCTGGGATTCCGTGGGTGGCATTTTCTGGTTCTGCCTTTGGATTTTCCACATAAACCACACTTAAAGCATCTGCCTCATAATCCAGAAATTCTTCCGGTTTTCCCGTTTTCAGAACTTCATTTTCATAGGACAAACGTTCTCCTGTATAAAGCATGACATCCTCCATGCCCCATGTAACTAAGTCCCTTGCCAGATTTTGAATGCCATCCCTGGTTCCCAAAATAGCAAAAACCTTTTTGTGGCGTTTTATCATGCCAGGCAGATTATTTTCTTTTCCATGTACACTGGTAAGCAGTACGTCATCCCAGGATTTCTGAAGCTTACTCATAAAATAAGATACCGAAGAGGTACCGGCAATGACCTTTACCTTCTCTCCCAGTACATCCAGCAATTTTTTTGCGCCGCTGCAAAATCCCGGGTCTCCGGAAAGCACCACTGCCACTTTTTCATATTCGGGATGTTCTGCAATATAAGCCGCAATTTTCTCACTGTTGTATTCCACAAAGCAATCCTGTCCCGGTCTTTGGCAGGCTTCAATCATACGCTTCGCTCCGATTAATAAATCTGCTTCTTCTATGGCAGTCTGAGCTTCCAGGGTTCTGCTCTTGCTGCTGCCCATGCCGATTCCCACCAGAGAAATTTCTGCCTGGGATTTCAAGGAAAATTCTCTGCACAGTAGTTGTTTACAGGCAGTCACAGAAATTCCCTCTTCTTTTACCGGACGTCCAATAAGCACCAGCGTACAGCCGCATCTTCTGGCTGCTTCTGTCTTTTCCCAGAATCCTCCGGTGCTTCCGGACATCTTGGTCACCAGATACTTACAGTTCCACTGCCTGAGCATTGCCTCATTTAATTCCAGTGAAAAAGGCCCCTGCATACAGATTAAATTTTTTCCCTGAAAGCCCAGCTCCTGGCACTGCTTCACCACATTTGGCAAGGATAAGACTCTTAAAAATACCCGCTGTCCATAGTCTGTTAAAGCTGTATACTTTGCAGCTTCCTTACTTCCTGTGGCAGCCAGGATGTTACCACTGGTATGTTCCAGAAATGCCACAGCCTCTTCTACACTGTCTACATAAACGCAGTCTCCCATATGGTTGTCCTTCTGATTTTCCCGCAGAACCCGCACATAAGAAACTCCCGCATGTTCACAGGCGCTTTTGATATTTGCTGTGACCTCTGCTGCATAGGGATGGGTTGCGTCCAGAACCATCCGGATTCCCTTTTTCTTCATCAGACTTTCCATATCTTCTGCAGTAAGCCGCTCATGAGAAATCTCCAGACCTTTTCCCCTGGGAAGCAGTTGTTCTCCGTATTCCGTTGCCACACAAATATGTGCCGGTATTTCTCTTCCTGCCAGAAATTCAGCAAGCTCTCTTCCTTCTGTTGTACCGGCAAAAACCATTACTTTACACATTCTTATAGCCTCTTGGGGTCACCATCTTTCCCCCGATATTTTTTGTCTGAGAGTTGCCGATAAATACCGTTGTAAACATGTCCACCTGAGTAGTTTTCAGCTCCTCCAGGGTCATAACCCGGGCCTCTTCTCCCTCTCTTCCAATATTTCCCACAATTCCGCAGACCGTATCCGGAGATTTATGCTGCAGCATTAAATTGCAGCTTTTTCCAGATAGTCATGGCGCTTCTTGCTGGAAGGATTGTACAGACAAATAACAAAATCCGCCTGGGCAGCTCCCAGAAGACGGGCTTCAATTTTCTCCCATGGAGTTAAAAGGTCACTTAAGCTAATCACACAGAAATCATGAATCAAAGGCGCGCCAAGAACTGCGGCACCACCAGTGGCAGCCGTTACTCCCGGAATAATCTCAAGTTCTACCTCCGGATAATTCACACCGACTTCGTACATAAGGCCAGACATGCCATACACTCCGGCATCCCCACTGCAAATCATAGCAGCAGTCTTTCCTTTTTTCGCTTCCTCAAAAGCCAGAACACAGCGATCCACTTCTTTTTTCATAGGTGTGGTCAGAAATTCTTTTCCCGGAAAATGGTCTCTCACTAAATCCACATACACCGTATATCCAATAATAACATCACTGTTTTTCAAAGCTTCACAAGCTTCCATGGTCATTTTTTCGTAGGCTCCAGGTCCAATCCCTACAACATATAATTTACTCAAAGTTCACACTCCATTTCTTCATTGCCAGTGCCACAGTAACACCGTCTCTGGCATATTTTCTTTGAATCAGACGTCCGTTTCCTTCCCTGGAACTGCCAAGCAAGGCAGCTCTTTCGCAGACATTGTCAACTCCTGTTATCTCTTCCACAAAATCAGAAGGGGTAAAGACGCCCTCTGTTTCTTTTAACTCATCTGCAGTATACGTAACAAACGGAAGATTCCGTTCCCTGCAATACTCCAGAATGCCTTCTTCTTTGGCTTTTAAATCAATACTTGCCACCTGTTCCATAGCAATGGACGGTACCAGCACCTCATCACAGGCTCTTCGGATTACCTGTTCCACAACTTCTTTTGGTGTTCCTTTTCTGCAGCCCACACCTGTTGTAATGACCTTTGGAATCAAATACAGGGTATGGACAAAAGGATGCTCCAGATAACCGGAGGAAACACAGATTCCGATTTCCGGATTCTCTTTGCCTTCCTCATAGAGCTTCAACTCCTCCGGGATGGCCCCCATCCATGGGAAATCACTGGCAAAGCCTACCTCTTTTCCAGCCAGCAGGGCAGCGGAGATTTCTTTTGCCAGTTCCATATCAGAAATAAAGCAGTTGTTTTTCTTGGCAAAAACATCCACTGCAAATTTTCCGTTCAAATCCGTTGCAGTAGTAACCACCGGCTGTCCATGAACAATCTCTGCCACTTCCTCTGCCAGCTCATTGGCGCCTCCTATATGCCCTGACAGCAGAGAAATAGCGAATTTCCCCTGTTCGTCTACCACAACCACTGCCGGGTCTATTTTCTTACTCTTAACAAAGGGCGCAATACTTCTGACTGCAATGCCGCAGGCGCCAATAAACACGATGGCATCACTATCCTCAAAACGCCGCTTGGTCCATTCCTTCATGGATTCATCCACTGGATTGGAAAACATTCTGGTATTGCGGAAATCCCTGGCTTCTTCGTCTAACTGGGATTCATCCAGAATTTTTTTCGTATACTTGCTTTTTGTATAAGAGGTTACTTCGTAATCTCTTTCTTTTAACACCCAATAAATCATTTCACTCAATCTGTAGCCTGAACGGCTAAAACTGATGATTGCTACTTTCATTTTTTCACTCCTAATCCGTACCCTTGCGGAACTCTGTTGTAAATCCCGGGTCATACAGTTTAGAACGCTCATAACTGTTATGCGCAACTGCATCTCCGATAATCATTAACGCTGTTTGGTAATTCCATTTTCTTTGGCTGTCTGTGCCAGTGTTTCCACAGTACAGACAAAAGATTTTTCATCCTCCCAGGTTGCCTTATACACAATGGCAGCCGGTGTATCTGGTTCATAACCGCCCTCTATAAGCCGCTTTGACAGTTCTTCCAAAAGCCTGTGCTTAAAAATATCACCATGGTTGCATGATGCGCTGCAAAGGATTCAATGCTCTCCTTTTCCGGAACCGGTGTTCTGCCTGCCATGCGTGTAATAATCACGCTCTGAGACACATTAGGAAGGGTATATTCCAGATTTAAAGCAGAAGCTGCTCCACAAAAAGAGCTGACTCCCGGACAGTAATCATAAGCAATTCCCCTCTCATCCAGCACATCCATCTGCTCCCTGATAGCCCCGTACAGACAAGGGTCACCTGTATGCAGACGCACCGTTGTCTTTCCTTCCTCCTCTGCCGCTGTCATGACCTCCAGCACCTCTTCCAAAGTCATTTTTGCGCTATTATAAATATTGCAGCTTTGTTTTGTATATTCTAAAAGCTGCGGATTTACCAGAGAGCCGGCATAAATCACAACATCTGCTTCCTCCAGAAATTTCTTGCCTCTTAGAGTTATTAAATCCGCCGCACCGCTTCCTGCTCCTACAAAATGTATCATGTTTTTCTCTCCTACTGTTCTTTTACGATAATCAGGGAATAATATCCCGCCTGCTTTGGTATTGCTTCTGCTGTTTCATAAATTTTCTCATCAGGCATTCCACAGTTTTCAATCATTACTGCCTTCTGCCCGCTGTTTACAATACTCTCTCTTACCTGTTCCATCTTTCTTCCTGTTTTCATTAACACCTTGGTTCCTGGAAGTTTCAGCACCTCATCCATATTTTTGGCATTATACGTAGCCGGTATCACATGAAGGGGCTCTGCCATTTCCACCAACCCCATGTTCAGCCTTGCTGCCACTGCGCAAAAAGATGTAATACCGCTTACAATTTCTGCCTCATATCCTTTTCCAGAATGCGTTTATGTACATACAAATAGGTGGAATATACCGTTGGATCTCCCAGTGTTAAAAATGCCACCTGCTTTCCTTCCCGCAGAAAACTTTCTACCTGCTGAGCCGCCTTGTTGTGATTTTCCTCCAAGACCGCAGGGTCTTTTGTCATAGGCATGGGAATGGGGATTAAATATTTCTCATCCAGTTCCGGGTAAACCCCCTTTACAATCTGATAAGCCACACTTTCCTGTGTTACATTTCCCGGTACTGCAATCACATCACTTTCCTTTATCAGCCTCAGGGCCTTGATGGTCAGAAGTCCCGGATCTCCCGGTCCTACCCCCAGTCCAAACAGCTTTCCGCTCATTTTTGTTCCTCCTTTGTAAGCAAATTTTTCTGTTCTTTTAAAAGTCTCTCCAATTCTTTTACATGCTCTGTTTCTCCCAGATACCCATGCTCATTGGAAAACAAAACTGCTCCTAACAGCATTCTGTCATAAGCTCTATGATTTAAGTAATACAAAATCCTGTCTGTCAATTCTTTGATAACCGGCTGTAAAAGCCCTTCTTCTTTGATAATATTAAGCGCCTCATCTGTGGTAATGGTATCCAGAATCTTTTTCGCTCTATCCAGGGAAATACCGGCTCTTATGGCATTTGCCGCTAAAATTTCTGCCCTGGCATCTGCACTTCTGGAATGAGTATTCATAATACCCGCCGCCACCTTTACAAACTTTCCAATATGAGAAATAAACAAAATTCCCTTTACGCCCATATCAAGCGCCATGTCTATGGTTTCCCCCACATAATTGCTGCATTTTATATTCTCTTCAAAAGGCAGCTCCATATGTTCTTTTACATAAGCAGCCCCATAATTTCCAGGCGTAATCAGAAGGTACTCTGCTCCGTTTTCTACCTTCTGGCGCATTTCTACCTGAATGCTTTTAATTAACGCAGCCTCGCTCATAGGTTCCACAATTCCGGAGGTTCCCAGTATAGAAATTCCCCCCTGGATTCCCAGTCTTGGATTAAAAGTTTTTCCGGCAATCTCCTGTCCTTTTGGAACCGAAATCGTCACTACAAGTCCTCCCGGATAGTTCTGTTTCTGACACAAGGCTTCCAGCTCTTTTCGTATCATAGCCTGGGGGACTTTGTTAATAGCCGGACTTCCTATAGCTGCTCCAGTCCTTTTCTGGTCACAGTTCCCACACCTTCGCCGCCCTGAATCCAGATTCCCGGCTGTGCGCTTTTCTCTACTTTTGCAAAATTTCTAATTGGTCTGTAATATCCGGATCGTCTCCCGCATCTTTTTTCACTGCACAGGAAACCCAGTTATTTCCCCTTGTTGTATGCAAAATTTCCAGATTCAGCAAAATTCCTTTTGGTGTCATTAAGGTTTCCTGGGATATTCTGGAATCTTCCAGAAGCATTCTGGAAGCCGCTTTTGCCGCTCCCGCTGCACAGGACCCTGTGGTATAGCCAAAACGCATTTTCTGATTGTTCTTTATGCTGTAATATTCTTCCAGCCCTGTTTTATGTGCCATGTAGCCCTCACTTTTCTTATGGAAACAGGCTCTTGTCTTCCTGTTTCAAAAAAAATCCGCTGCCACCACTGGACAACGGATTCAAAATGACCTTTCAATCATACACATCTTACTTTCAAAGGTATCCGGTTGCCGCAGATTCCCTTTTTACTCAGAACATTTCTTGTATCTGGCTCTACAGTAACGGACTTGCGCAGGAATTTCACCTGCTTCCAAAAAAATGTTCAGTTTCTTTTCCTTGTTTTTTCTTGTTTATTATATAATTTTTGTAGTAAAAAGTCAACGCAAACCCGATATTAAATGATAATGCATACCATACCGCCTTTGCTGTCATTCACAATTTTCTGCATGGTGTCCTGAAGTTTCACCTGACTTTCTTCTCCGATCTGTACCAGCTTTGTATGAATACCATCCTCTACCAATTCCTCAATGGATTTTCCGAAAATATTGGTCTGCCAGATGCTTTCCTTTCGCTCTTCACTGTTTTTAATATAAGTAATCAAATCCCTGGCCTGTTCCTCACTGCCTACAATGGGGGCAATTTCTGTTTCAATGTTTGCCCGTATCATATGAATGGAAGGGCTGACAGACTTGATTTTTACCCCGTATTTGCTGCCCTGCTTGATGACCACCGGATCTTCCAGTTTAATTTCACTCTTATCCGGTGTCACCACCCCATATCCTTTCCCATGCACAGAGGAAATCGCGCCCTGTACCTTTACATATTCCTTCTTAATGGCAGCTAACTCCTGCATGGTATGAATTAATTCATATTCATCCGAAATTTCTACTCCTGTCATTTCACTTAGCACTTCATAATACCAGGATTCATCCATCTCCACACGTACCTGCACTTTTCCGCTGGACAAATCAATTTTTTCAGGAATCATTCCTGATACATACTCACAATTTATGGAAAAAGGATCCTTTGGCACATCCTTTACATACTTCACTTTCTCCATACAGGTTTTTACTTCTTCCAGCAGGCTTTCTTTTACATAATGATCTGGAGGCAGCATTTCCACCCATTTCGGAATGTAAAATTCCATCTGTACTACAGGAAATTCATATAACAATTTTTCCAGAATCCTGGAAACATCTTCTTTGCGAAGCTGTTCACAGTTCAGGCTCAAAACCCCTGCATCATACTTCTTTTTCAGTTCTTCCACCAGTTTGAGTGTCTCTTCTTTATAAGGTTTCTGGGAATTCACAAGAATCAGAAATGGTTTTCCTGTTTTCTTTAATTCCGCTACGGTTTTCTCTTCACTCTCCACAAACTGCTCTCTTGAAATTTCTCCAAAGGAACCGTCACAGGTCAATACAAAACCAATACTGGAATGCTCTTCAATGACTTTTCTGGTTCCTGTCTCCGCTGCCTGATGAAAGGGAATTTCATAGCTAAACCATGGTGTTTTTACCATTCTCTCTTTTCCATCTTCCATATTTCCTGCTGCATCCGGCACCAGAAAGCCCACGCAGTCAATGAGACGGATTTTGGCATCTACATCCTCTCCGATCTGAATTCTGGCCGCTTCTTTTGGAATGAATTTGGGCTCTACGGTGGTAATCAGCTTGCCGGAACCACTTAACGGAAGCTGGTCTCTTACTTCCTTTCTCTGATTTTCTTCCATATTGGGCAGTGCTGCCAGTTCCATGAATCTGCGGACAAAAGTAGATTTTCCGGTGCGGACAGGTCCAACTACTCCTATGTAAATTTCCCCGTTTGTACGTGCCTGTATGTCTTTATAAATATTATATGTATCCATAAAATACCCCCTTAATCATATTGCTATATTATATGTAACCAGAGTTTAAATCAGAACATGCGAACATTTGTTCTTGACATTTTCATTTTACCTGTTTATAATAAAAGCAGAACATATATTCGATTCAAGAGGTGTGTGTTATGAATCCTTCCACAAAACTGACTTTAGAAGAAAAACTGAATATTTTATCTGATGCTGCAAAATATGATGTAGCCTGTACCTCCAGCGGTGTGAACCGCAAGGGCAAGTCCCAGAGCCTTGGAAATTCCTGTGCCAGCGGAATCTGTCATAGCTTTTCCGCAGATGGACGGTGTATTTCTCTGTTAAAGGTCCTGTTGTCCAATGAATGTGTCTATGACTGCAAATATTGCCTGAACCGCCGCTCTAACGATAAGCCCAGGACTTCCTTTACCCCGCAAGAGCTATGCAATATTACCATAGAATTTTATAAGCGGAATTATATTGAAGGTCTGTTTCTAAGTTCCGGTGTTTTAAAAAATCCCACCTACACCATGGAACTTATGTATGAAACTCTTTATCTCCTTCGGAATAAATATCATTTTCGTGGTTACATCCACGCAAAAGCTGTACCAGGAGCGGATGCTGCTATTATTGAAGAAGTTGGGTATCTTGCAGACCGCATGAGTGTGAACATGGAACTGCCCACTGCCGACAGCTCCATACTCTGGCTCCTGGCAAAACCCATGAGGCCATTTTAAAGCCTATGAAACAGATTCAGAATCAGATTGTCAGTCACCGTCTGGCTCTTGGCCAGTCTCCCTCCATGGAGCGCCATTATGGAAATCGTTATCTCTCAGGCAGCATTTTTTCTAAAAGTATGACACCCTTAGAGGACAGAACCACTGCTGAAAACCAAAACCGAAAAACTCTTCCCGCTTCCAAGACAAGCCCGTTTGTTCCTGCCGGCCAGAGTACCCAGATGATCATTGGCGCAACACCGGAAAATGATTATGAGCTCTTAAAAGTTACACAAACCATGTATCAGCAATTTGATTTAAAAAGAGTCTTTTTCTCTGCCTATGTACTTGAACCAGGACAGTGCTCTGCCTTCTTTAGATACTGCACCACCACTTCTCCGGGAACACCGTCTCTATCAGGCAGACTGGCTTTTGCGCTACTATGGTTTTCATGCAGAGGATTTATTAAATCCCACCAGACCAAACTTTAATCTCCTTCTGGATCCAAAATGTGACTGGGCTCTTGGACATCTGGAATTATTTCCAATAGAAGTTCTTTCTGCTTCCTACAGTGATTTATTAAAAGTTCCGGGAATCGGTACAAAGTCTGCCTGGCGCATTATCCAGCGCGCCGCTCAGGTTCTTTGGATTTTACCTCTTTGAAACGCATGGGCGTGGTATTAAAAAGAGCTCAGTATTTCATTACCTGCAATGGGCGTATGCTTTACCGCATCCCCATAGAAGAGAATTTCATCACCAGACAGCTCACTTATGGAGATTCCCTGATTTCCAAGGAATTGGGGGCTTCTTCCACCTATCAGCAGCTTTCTCTTTTTGATGACGGTTTTCTCCCGGCTCCTCCCACAGTGGAAGACCAGCAAAAAACCTTATCCGGTCAATTATAATCTGCTAACAATAACAAAAAGGAGATTTTTATGGTAGTTTTTACTTGTAAGGATGATTTTGAATCTATGATGACCTGTATTTACGATGCCTGGGCTGCCAGGCTGGGACATTCTAATATTCGTCTGGCTATAGAGCCTGTGGGAAATCTGGAGCTTTTCTGCGAATACCGTCATGTGGAGAAAAATCAGGAAAAAGCAGAAAAAGTTATCCGTACTATCCAAAGAAAAATATCCCCGGAAGCCTATGAATGGATCTATGCTGCTGCTTTGTCTTTCCAGCCGCACAAACTGGATTGCATTTACCGGTTTCTGGTTCTTGGATTTTCCCTTGGTTCCCAGATTCTCCATATGCTTCATGTGCAACAGGTAGCTGCTGTTTTTGAACTGAAAAGAAAGGTTTACAATGAATGTCATCACTTTCGGGAATTTCTGCGTTTTTCCAGCTTGGACAATAAGGCGTTCTTTTCTGTGATTGAACCAAAGTGTAATGTTCTTACTCTGCTCTCCCCTTATTTTGAAGACCGGATGCCGTCTGAGGACTGGATGATAACTGATAAGACCCGAATGCTCTCTGTAGTACATCCCAGAGACTCCCTGTCTTTTTTAACTCCCATTACACAAGAAGAATTATCTTACATGGAGGAAGAAATAGACAAAAAAGATCCCTATATCCGACTTTGGAAATCTTTTTTCCAATCTGTCTCCATTGATGCCAGAAAAAATACCCGCTGTCAGCGAAATCATCTGCCCTTGTGGTTCCGCAAAAATATGACAGAATTTCAATAATTGTTTTTTTACCTGTTTTGTGATACGCTCTCTATATACTTACCTGGAGAGCAATATGGATACACAGCATATACCTGCGTTATCTGAATAAAGAACATAAGATGTATTTAAATTCTGAAAGGAGTTGCCAGTATGTCATTACCAAAAGCAATCACCTACACACTAAAAGATATCTACGCTCTGCCGGATGGGGAGCGTGCGGAGCTGATTGATGGACGCATCTATAGCATGGCTCCCCCAAACCGTATTCACCAAAAGATCCTAATGGAACTATGTTTTATTCTCAACAACTATGTGAAAGTGCAACAAGGTTCCTGTGAGGTCTATCCAGCCCCATTTGCTGTATTTATTGGAAAAGATGATAAGAACTATGTAGAGCCGGATATCAGCGTAATCTGCGACAAGAGCAAGCTGACAGATAAAGGATGTCATGGCGCCCCGGATTTTATAATTGAGATTGTTTCGCCAAGCAGCCGTAAAATGGATTATACTACTAAAAATGCTCTCTACTCTGACTTCGGTGTCCGGGAATACTGGATTGTTGACCCAGTCAAAGAAAGAACTACTGTATATCGGTATGAAGAAGATGCTGCGCCTATGATTGTTCCTTTTTCTGTTCCTATCACCGTAGGAATTTATCAGGATTTAGTAATTACCATTGCAGAACTATTAGACTAAACAAAAACCGTTGTAAGTAATTTCAGACATAGAAAAACCCCCGTAAATCAAGGATTTACGGGGGCTGAAAAATCCATTAAGCAAACTTTGGTATTGTGTAATAATAAAATGAGGTTAGCCTATTATGGAATTAAACATTGAAGATTTACGTAAAATATGTTGTCTTGAGAACATAGAAATTACACTCCATGCTGCCAAACGTCTTGAACAGCGTGGAATCAAAATGGCAGATATTATAGCCTGTATCCAAAATGGAAAGATAATTGAACAATATCCAACTGATTATCCATATCCCAGTTGTCTGATACTGGGACTTTCTGTAAACAATCAACACCTGCATGTTGTTGTTGGAAGCAATTTGGAAACTCTTTGGCTAATAACTACCTATTATCCAGATACTAAGAAATGGGAAGCTGATTTCCAGACAAGAAAGGAGAATTGATTATGACTTGTTTTTCTTGCAAAGGTGATGTTGAAAAATCCACCACCACTTATATGACAGAATATAATGGCTGTTACATCATTATCAAAAACGTTCCATGCACCAAATGTACCCAGTGTGGTGAAGAATATTTGAATGGGGCTACCTTACAGAACATTGAACATATTTTGGAAACATTAAAAAATATGCTCACAGAGATTGCAGTTGTGGACTACCGCAAAGCTGCCTAAAATAAAAACCGCCCCTGTCAACACAGGGGCAACACCTTGACAATATAATATACTTACCCAGGCAGCCAGTAGGACGGCTGTGGTTCCCTTGCCTGAGTCTTGACAGGAGGGGATGCTTATGAGTACATATGAAGAATTAAGCTTGATTGTAAACACAGCTTTACTTATCGTAGCAATCCTTACATATACATCACATAAGAAATAGCCGCCCTGCTCTCTGGAAAAGAAATAGGCGGCTAATTCTTAGCTAGTTTATATATTTACCAGGTCGGGGAGCCTTGACTTCCCTTACTGGCTGTCTTGTTAAGTATATTATATGTCAAGGAAATGTATTTGTCAAATTATATCGGACTATAATAATTATGAAAGGAGTTGTTACTATGGCATTACCCAAAGCAATCACTTGCACCCTGGAAGATATCTACGCTCTTCCAGATGGGGAACGTGCGGAACTGATTAATGGACACATCTATAATATGGCTCCGCCAAGCCGCATCCATCAGGAAATTTTAATGGGATTATCTGCTACATTAAGAGACTATATCCTCAAAAATGCTGGCAACTGCAAGGTTTATCCTACTCCATTTGCTGTCTTTTTGGGAGAAGATAATAAAAACTATGTAGAGCCTGATATCAGCGTGATTTGCGACAGAAGCAAGCTTACAGACAAGGGATGCAATGGCGCACCTGATTTTGTGATTGAGATTGTTTCACCCAGCAGTCGAAAAATGGATTATACTACTAAAAATACTCTCTACTCTGATTTTGGTGTCAGGGAATACTGGATTGTTGACCCATCCAAGGAACGGACTACCATATACCGCTATGAAGAAGATGTTGCTCCTATGATAGTACCTTTTTTCTTTGCCTATCACTGTTAGGGATTTATCAGAACCTTGCTATTACAATTTCAGAACTTTTAGACTAAAGAAAAACCGCCCAGTGTTGGCGCACCAGACGGTTTGACATATATCCGAAGATATACCATATTGAGCAACTATATTGTATCATCTTCGGAGCGGTTTAACAATCAGAACATTTATTCTGGTGTTAGCTGTTATTTTTGTACCTAATTTTACACGAAAGAAAGGAAGATGATTTTATGCGTAATCCAAATGGCTATGGTTCAGTAGTTTATCTAGGCAAGAATCGAAGAAAACCTTACGCAGTAAGAGTTACCAATGGTTATAAGGAGGTGAACGGACGTTTTAGGCAACATAAATACCTTGCTATTTTGAAAAATCCAAGGAAGCCAATATGTTTCTGGCCAACTACAATTCTGGAATGCCTGTAAAAGAGCATACAAGCCTTATAAAAGAGCCTACCTTTAAAGAGGTATATGAATCCTGGTTGGAATATAAGAAGTCCAGAAAGAAACCGCCCACTGCCAGTACCATAAGAAACTATAATCTTGCATACAATCGCTTCTCAGATGTTAAAGACAGGAAAATTAAAAATATCCAGACTGATGATATCCCAAAAATAGCGGATAAGGTATCAGAAAAATCGAATTCCACTATGGTATTAACCAAACAGTTCTCTCCCAGGTATACGAATATGCCATGAAGAGAAAATATGTGGATATCAATATTGCTGACTTATGTGACTGGGATTATACCGAAACAAAAGAAAAGATGCATAAACCCTTTACAGAAGATGAAATCAAGATGCTCTGGCAAAAGAAAGATATTTTGTACATAGATATTATTTTGATTTTAATTTATACGGGGCTTCGTGCATCAGAATTTTTAAACATTGAAAATAAAAATATTAATTTCGATGAGCAATATGTCATCTGTGGAATGAAAACAGCGGCAGGGAAAAATCGGGTAGTTCCAATCCACGATGCCATTCTTCCCTTCTTTAAGAGATATTACAGAAAAGGGAATAAATACCTGTTTCCTAACACAAAAGGCGGCGCCCTACTATTATACCCTGTTCAGAAATACCATCTGGAAGAATCTTATTGAGGAATTAAAAATTGACCACACTCCTCATGATACCAGGCATACGTTTGCAACACTTGCAGACCGCTACCAGTTAAATGATTATTATGTGAAGTTGATTATGGGGCACTCCGTATCTGATATAACCAAAGGAACATATACACATAAACTGCCATCAGAATTATTGGAAGAACTGCGAAAAATTGAAATTGTAGCAAATTAATTTGTATATTACATGTGTATTACCTGTATATTACGTTCAAAACTGGATGTCATTTTAAGTAATTTCAGACATAGAAAAACCCCCGTAAATCAAGGATTTACGGGGGTTGAAAAATCCATTAAGCAAACTTTCTCTTTGCTGCTTCTACTACATGTCCAACCAATACAGAAGTTGTAACGCTTCCAACACCGCCTGGTACTGGAGTAATAGCCTCTACGATTGGCTCTGCCTTTTCAAAGTCAACGTCTCCGCAGAGTTTTCCTTCTGCATTTACGTTAATACCGACGTCAATAACAACCTGTCCTTCTCTTAAATAAGTATCATCTACCACACCTGCACGTCCTGCAGCTACGATAACAATATCCGCTTCTTTTACAACAGAAGGCATATCTACAGTTCTTGTATGGCATACAGTAACCGTTGCATTTTTCTTAATCAGCATCATAGCAGCCGGTTTTCCAACTACCAGACTTCTTCCGATTACAACTGCCTTTTTACCTGTGCAGTCAATGCCATAATGGTCTAAGATTTCCATACAAGCCTGTGGTGTACATGGAGGGAATCCTACATTTTTTCCTGTAAATACACCGGACATAGAACCGTCAGTCATACAGTCTACGTCTTTCGCTGGATCCAGCGCATTTTCAATCACAGACTGATCCAGATGTTTTGGAAGTGGACGGAATAATAATACTCCATGAATATTGTCATCTTTATTTACTTTATCAATTACTGCCAGCAATTCTTCCTGTGATACATCAGCAGGAAGTAAGATTTTTTCACATGCAACGCCTAAAGTTTCGCAGCGTTTTGTTGCTCCTCTTTCATAGGAAATATCACTTTCGTTTTCTCCCACGCGGATGATTCCAAGAGTAGGTTTTACTCCTTTTGCTTCTAATGCAGCAACATCTGCTTTAATTCTTTCATTTAATGCTGCTGTTACTTCTTTACCAAGTAATCTCTTTGCCATTTCAAGCATCCTCCTGTGCCTTATTTTGTTTATTTTAATCTGGATAATACGCTGTCAAAAGTTTCATCAGCAATTTTTGTGTATTTTTCCAGCATGGCATCTGCCTTTTTGTTTAATTCCTCTGCATAACCTCTGTCTGCCATGGATTTTGTATTAATATAAACATTTAAGCTTGCTCCCTTTAAAGCAGCTTTGCAGAATGCAGCTCCTACTCCTGCATCACTAATCGCAAGTGTAGAACCTTTTGCTGCAAATTCTACAATGACTTCAATGGCTTCACAGCATTTTTCCATGATTTCCATTGGTACAGAGCAGGCATCCTTTAATACAATTTCCATCACTCTGGCTTTTTCTGCCTTTTCTTCTTCCGTTGTTCTTGGCATTCCGTAAGCTTGGAAAGTGGTTCAAACACTTCTGCATCCCGTTCAATCAGGCGAAGAAAATCTTTCTGGAGTTCATCACATTTTTTCTTTAACTCCCACATTTCATCTTCTACTTCTGCATATTTTTTCTTTCCAACGGTAAGGCTTCCTACCATATTTCCAAGAGCTGTACCAACAGCACCTACAAAGCAGAGGCACCGCCGCCTCCCGGAACAGGGGCTTTGGATGCTAATACTTCTACAAATTCATTACATGGCACGGTTGAAAATCCCATTGCTGTATCCTCCTTAAAATCTTCCGGTCTTAAATTTAGAACAAACCGGAAATTCTTCCTTTTTCGTCTACGTCAATTCTCTCTGCTGCCGGTACTTTTGGAAGTCCTGGCATGGTCATGATTTCTCCGGTAAGCGCTACCACAAAGCCGGCTCCTGCAGAAATCTTCAGGTTTCGTACTGTTACTTCAAAGTCTGTAGGCGCACCCAGTTTTGTCTGGTCATCTGTCAGGCTATACTGTGTCTTAGCCACACAGATTGGGCAGTTTCCATATCCTAAAGCTTCTAACTGTTTTGCCTGTTTCTGAGCGTTTGCAGTCAGGACTACTCTCTTACCACCGTAAACTTTCTGTACAATCTGGTTCAGCTTATCTTCAATGCTTCCTTCTAGCTCATAAGAGTAAGTAAAGTCGTTTGGCTCTTCTACCAGACGGATCACTTCTTTTGCAAGTGCAATACCGCCTTCGCCGCCTTTTGCCCATACTTCAGACAGTGCAACGTTTACGCCCAGTTCTTTACATTTTCTTTCTACCAGGTCAAGCTCTGCCTTGGTATCGGTTGGGAATGCATTAATCGCAACTACACATGGCAGTTTGTATACATTTTTGATATTGCTTACATGTTTCAGTAAGTTTGGAAGTCCTTTTTCCAGTGCTTCCAGGTTTTCGTTGTTCAGTCTGCTTTTGGAACGCCACCGTTGTATTTCAGGGCACGTACTGTTGCAACGATAACCACTGCGTTTGGTGTAAGACCAGCCATACGGCATTTGATATCCAGGAATTTCTCTGCTCCAAGGTCAGCGCCGAATCCTGCTTCTGTAATAGCGTAATCTCCTAATTTCAGAGCCATCTTGGTTGCGATGACAGAGTTACATCCATGAGCAATGTTTGCGAATGGACCGCCATGTACAATCGCCGGTACATGTTCCAGTGTCTGAACCAGGTTTGGTTTCAGGGCATCTTTTAACAGAGCGCACATAGCGCCTTCTGCATGAAGGTCATGAGCAGTTACCGGTTTCTGTTCAGAAACTTTTCCGTAGGTATAACCAACGATGATACGTCCTAATCTTTCTTTTAAGTCTGTGATATCACTTGCCAGACACAGAACTGCCATGATTTCAGAAGCTACGGTGATGTCATAGCCATCTTCTCTTGGCATACCGTTTGTCTTGCCGCCCATACCGTCTACTACAAAACGAAGCTGGCGGTCATTCATATCCACACATCTTCTCCAGGTAATCTTTCTTGGGTCAATGTTCAGTTCATTTCCCTGGTAAATGTGGTTATCCAGCATAGCTGCCAGTAAGTTGTTGCTGCGCCGATGGCATGGAAGTCACCGGTAAAATGCAGGTTAATATCTTCCATTGGAACAACCTGTGCATATCCGCCGCCTGCTGCGCCGCCCTTTACACCAAATACAGGTCCAAGGGATGGCTCACGAAGAGCAACCATAACGTTCTTTCCTAATTTCTGCATACCATCTGCCAGACCTACGGTTGTTGTAGTCTTTCCTTCACCTGCCGGTGTCGGGTTGATTGCAGTAACCAGAATTAATTTTCCGTTTGGAGCATCTGATTCATTTAATAAATTGTAGTCAATCTTTGCTTTGTATTTTCCGTACTGTTCCAGATATTTGTCATCAATACCTGCTTTCTCTGCAATCTTGGTGATTGGCTCCATAGTACACTCCTGTGCAATTTCAATGTCAGTTTTAAATCCCATTTCTAAAACCTCCCTTAAAAGTAATATAAATAAAATGGCTGTGCCATATTATTTTCTTGTTCAAATCATATTCAGCCTTTATCAGCCACATGATGGTTCCCTCTTCTTATAGAAGAAGCAACACTCTTTTTAACCAATCCTGTTAATGGACTTTTGTACAGGAAAAATACTAATACTGTATTAACAGCAGTCAGTAAAACGGTCTGTACAATACGTCCTGTATATAAGACTGCCCAAGGAGTATCATAGTACAGGTGCAGTCCGATGCAAGTAAACCCTAAAGAACCAATCAGTCCATTCAGCACCAGTACACCTAAAACATGCCAGATTTCCATTCGTTTTTTTATAAGATAGCTGGCAATGCCTGGCAAAACTCCTGTCAAAATAGCTGATAAGGAGATAAACGGATTCGGTGCATAGCCTTGTAAAAGACTCCCGATTAAATCACCCAAAAATCCGCAAATACCGCCTACTACCGGTCCAAACCAGAATCCTGCAAGATATACCGGGGTCTGGCTGACTGTAATACGCAGGGTTGGGCCTATATTTAGCACCAAAAGTCTTGAAAGTACAATGTTCATTGCAATTAAAGCACCGGCAAATACCAGTACCTTAACCTTATTTTCTTTTTTCATTTGTAATAAATCCTCCTCTGTTACTGTCGTAAATACGAGTTTCGGCATAGTAGTTTACTACACCAAAGAGAAGCATTTATCTTTAATGTAGTAGCGGACGCAATATTGCATCGTGGATCGTCTTTGATTACCTTCGTCCATGGACAACTTCCCATCCCATGACACTTAACG
>ENA-OQAA01000087-OQAA01000087.1-human-gut-metagenome-genome-assembly--contig:-NODE-87-length-63179-cov-4.062726_pt1 | contig 63179 bp, 80 predicted proteins | sample MGYA00242489_ERZ504515 | MGnify/ENA primary metagenome ERZ504515 (study PRJEB26092, sample SAMD00036237) | human gut metagenome | host: Homo sapiens | study: EMG produced TPA metagenomics assembly of... | reverse complement strand
CCGTCAGACATGATAACTATTTAGGATAACATCTGATGAAAGAAGAACTCCTTCTTCTGTTATCTTGAATATAGAAACTTATTAACTAAGTAGTCTTATTGACTACACCATTATTATACTAGGAGGAATACAAGATGAAGTTATGGAGAGAATTCTGGCAGGAAGAAGATGCGGTAGGTGTAGTGGAAATTATTTTAATTCTGGTGGTATTAATTGGCCTTGTGCTGATTTTTAAAGAACAGCTTACCAGTCTTGTAAAGAACATTTTATCGAAAATTACAAAACAGAGCAACAGTATATAGGCGGTGAAAGGTTGAAGAAAACAGGAAGTATGACGGTTGCTATGAGCCTTATGATGTTAGTCCTGCTGTCCCTGGTGGCAGCAGGGCTTCAAGCCTCCAAAGTGGCATGCGCAAGAACACAGGCAGTTAATGGAATTGATACAGGATTATATTCACTTTTTTCAGAATATGATCAGGAGCTTTTAGAAAGGTATCATCTGTTTTTTCTGGATGGCGGATATGGACAGGGGACGTTAAATATGGGTCAGATGGTGAATCAGATGGAATATTATATGGAACCGGTTTTGTCTTCCGGGCTTACAAAATGCCAGATTCTTGGAAGCGGCGTGGATGGCTTTCGAATTGCTTCTGACAGCAGTGGAAAGGCAGTGGAACAGCAGATGATACGTTATATGAAAGGAAATCTGGGAGTAGAAGGCATTGAGCATATTCAGAACATGCTTACACAGGCTGCCGATATTATGAATGAACAGGAAGCCATACAAGATGGCGGTATATCTGAGGCAATTCCAGAAGAAACAGAGCCTATGGAGGGGATTTCAGAGAATAATAATCCCTTAGACATTATTGGAAATATCAGAAATAATGGATTTCTTGGTATGGTCTTACCAGTTGGAACCACGGTCTCTCAAAAGGAAACCGATACTACAACAATGGTTTCAAAAAGGACTTTGCAAACCGGAATGGGAGATTTTCCACAGCTTGAACACGATACTTCTGTTTTGGATAAAATATGGGTGCAGGAATATATTCTGGAACATATGAGCAGCTATACAGATGGAAACAGCGAAGGACCTCTGGACTATGAAGTAGAGTACATTCTGGGAGGAAAAGATTCCGATAAGAGTAATCTTTCTTATGTGGTAAATCGGCTACTGCTCATACGCGAGGTGTCTAATATTGCTTATCTGTATACAAACGGACAAAAAAGAGCAGAGTTGGAGGCATGTGCCGCGGCATTATCCTTTCTGACTTTGATTCCGGAAGGAATGACCTTAGTCAGGCAATTTTGGCAGCCGGATGGGCATATGTGGAAAGTCTGGCTGATGTGAGAACCTTACTTTCAGGAGGGAAAATTCCACTCATAAAAGATCATGCATCCTGGCAAACTCAGTTGAGTAATCTAAATGCCCGTCAGACAGGACAGGGAACCAAGGGGCTTACGTATGAGGATTATTTGCGGATATTGTTTTCCATGTCTTCGAAGGAAAAGGCAGTTATGCGGTCCATGGATATCATAGAATTGAATATGAGGCAGACAGAAGGGAAAGAGACATTTGCTATGGATGCCTGTGTGGACGCAGTTTCCTTTTCTTTTCTGATTCAGGGACCGGAGGGAAAACAGTGGCAGGCAGAACGTATGTATACATATGACATGTAGAAAGTGGGGCAGGGAAAATGAAACACAGAAAATTAGAAAAAAAGAATAAGGAGGAAAGTTCTCTTCAGCAGAAAAAGGCCAGTCTTACTGTGGAAAGCGCATTCATTCTGCCCCTTTTCTTTCTGGTAGTAGTTGTGATTACAGGGATGTTGGACTTGTATCGGATTTCTGCCTTGATTCAGACCGCTATGTGTGAAGGGGCGAAAGAATTGGGGATGTATGCTTATTGTGGGCCGGAGGATCATAATTCACCGGTAGGAGTAGTTCAGGATGGGATATGTGTTGCTTATGGGACCAGGAAAATCAGAGAGTGTCTGCAAGCAGAGCGTTTATCCGGTATTCAGGGAGGAGTAAATGGAATTATGCTTTTGGGCTCAGGATATTCCAATGATATGGTTTCACTGAAGGCTTCTTTTTCCTATAAAATCCCATCAGGGTTGTTTCAATTGTTTCCTGTTCGGATTTCTGTAAAAAGCCAGGCAAGAGCATGGACCGGGTTTCATGGAACTTTGCATGGAAATAGTGAAGACTGTGAAATGGTTTATGTAACAGATTGGGAAAGTGTTTACCATACTTCGCCTGCCTGTACACATTTAGACCTTTCTGTAGAAAAGGTTTCCCTGGAACAGGCGCAGGCAGACAGAAATCAGTATGGAAGCAGCTATCATCTGTGAGAATTGCATTGGTCAGGGTTCAGCAAATGACAGCGTTTATATCACACAGCACGGAACCGCATATCACAATGATGTTCATTGCGGGGGGATTAAAAGAACGGTAAAAATGGTAAAAAAATCAGAGACAGGCGCGTTTCATGCCTGTGAAAGATGTGGGGGTGGCTCATGACAACAAAATGGATGATACATATGGGAATGTTGGGAATCTGTAGTATGGAAGACTTGAGAGAAAAGAAAATTTCCTTGTGGAAAATCAGGTTATATGCAGCAGTGGTTCTTATTTATGAAATCGGGCGTCAGATTGGTGGAACAGAGAAAATTTCAGAGTGGCTGATTTTTGCACTGACAGGACTTTTACCGGGAATTGGGATGTTAATTATGGGAAAGCTGTCAAAGGAAGCAGTAGGCTATGGCGATGGTTATTTGACCTTGATTTTAGGATTTTCTATGGGATTTTGGGAAAGTTTAGGGGTTCTTGGAACAGCATTATTTGGTGTGCTTGGAGCAGCTATTTATCTGGTTATAATAAGAAAGAAAAGCAGGGACAGCCAGATTGCATTTGTTCCCTTTTTGCTCTTGGGAATGGCAGGTGCGGGGTTATGGAGCGTAAGATAAAAGGAAGCTATACAGTGGAAATGGCCATGATTAGCGGAGTGTGGCTCTTGATATTGTTTGCATCTCTTTTGCTTTTATTAGGAAGCTATCAAAGAGTCTGGGACACAGCAGGAGCCTGTGAGATCGCTGTTTACGGAAGTACAATGGCAGTTACAAGAGGAACAGACGGGGTGGAAAAAGCAGGGCAGACATCAAGAGCAAAAGAAGACACCTATGTAGTATCTGGAAACAAGCAGGAAATTCAGGTTTCCTTTGATAAAAATTTGAAAATACCATTTCAAAATTTAAGTTGGAGAAGGAAAACAAGCGTAAAAAGTAAGATTATCAGACCAGTGTTGTTTATCGAAAAGGTGCAAAAAGCAAGGAAAATTGCCAGTGGATTTCAATAAAGAAGCAAGAGGGGAGGAAAAAGCAGATGGAGATATGGTATAAGAGAAGTATGAGCGAAAATTATATGGTAATTCCCGGAACAGAGCTGGAAACAGGGGAGACGTATCAGATTCGCATATTGCTGGAAAACCAGGTGCCAGGACTTCTTCCCTGTAAAATACAGAAAATGAATGGAGATGAGTTTTTTTACTACGAAGTCACAGGATGCCAAAGTCTCCAGAATCTATTTGAGAAAAGAAAATTTGGATATAAGGAACTGGAAGAACTGTTTCTTAGTGTTTTCCGCATTATGGAGAGACTGGATGAATATCTTCTGAATCGGGATTTTTTGCTTTTACAGCCTTCTTGTATTTTTCGAAATCAGGGAGATAATGGATACTGTTTTGTCTGGATTCCGTTTGCTCATGGCAGTATAGAGATGGAATTCAGACAATTAACAGAGTATTTATTACCGAAAATTGATCATACAGATAAACAGGCAGTGACACTTGGCTATGGTGTATATAAGGAATCTATGGAATCAAATCTGAAAATGGATTTCCTGAAAAGTCACATGAATACACAAAAAGAGGAGCGTGTGGAAGAAGGAAAGTATCAGAATGCACAAGAGGAACTGGAACGACAAAAGATTTTAGATGATTTTTATAAAGAAGATGAAGAAGAAACAGAAAGTATACTGAGAAAATTATGGCCGGTTTTTGTCATATTGATAGGAGCCGGAATATTCCTTTTTGTACGGAGTTTGTGGAGGTATGGCAGTGTTTACTTTTGGGTTGGGATTGCAGGCATTGTGGGAAGCATAGGAAGTATTGGTGGAATCGGGTATCTGTTCTGGAAGAGAAAACAGGAAAAAGTACAGACTCTATCTGAGGAAAACGTGTATGAAGAGAGAGAAGAGGAAGTTTTGCAGAAACCGGAGCAGGAAATAGGAACTACGGTTTTGTTACAAAAAAACAGAATGCCAGGAGCCTATTTAGAGGAATTAGAATGGGAGAGCCCCAGGAGATTTGCTCTGGAAAAAGAGGTTACTATTATAGGGAAGTGGAGAGAAAATGTAGATATCTGCCTGGATGTTCCAACGGTCAGCAGAATGCATGGAAAAATTATTCACAGAAAAGGGAAGGATTACCTGATTGACTTAAATTCTAGAAATGGAACTATGCTAAACGAAATATGGATTAATCCGGAAGAAGAATATGAGTTAAAAAATGGTGATATTCTTGTTTTCGCACAAAAAAAATTTCGATATGTGTGTATAAAAGAGTCGAGAGAATTAGGCTATGGGTTGCAATAAGAAATAAAAAGTTTTATAATATTAACACATTAAATAAAGAAAATTTTTCAATAGGGGAAAGCATGAATCAATATGAGTATCGAAGAGAAAGTGATTTTCAACGGTTTGTTCGAAATAGAAAACGTGTTCCTGTGAATACTTTTTTCATTTTGGCAAACATTCTGGTATTTTTAGCGGTGGAACTGACGGGTTCGGCTCTGTCTACGGGTCACATGTACCGCTGGGGTGCAGCATATGCACCTGCAATCGTACAGGGAAAAGAATATTATCGCCTGGTTACATCAATGTTTCTCCATTTTGGAATTCAACATCTGGGAAATAATATGCTGGTGTTGTTTTTTCTGGGTGATTGTCTGGAACGGAATTTAGGTAGATGGAAATATGCAGTTGTCTATATGGCAGGGGGTGTGGGAGCCAATCTTCTGTCCCTGTTTGTAGAACTGAAACAAGGACAGGAGGTGGTTTCTGCAGGCGCTTCAGGAGCTGTATTTGCTGTGATTGGCGCTCTGATTTATGTAGTCTTAGTAAATAAAGGCCGTATAGAGAACTTTACGGTCCGTCAATTAATACTTATGGCCGTGTTGAGCCTTTATCATGGTGTTACCAGTGTGGGAATTGATAATGCAGCTCATTTTGGCGGACTGATTTGTGGATTGATTCTTGGAATTTTGTTATACCGTAAGCCTAAAATGAGATATTAAGGAAATTAGTTTACAGGCAGGATAACAGTAAATTTTGTTCCTTTCCCAGGCTGGGAACAATAGGAAATACTTCCATGGTGAGCTTCGGCAATTCGTTTACAAATTGCAAGGCCAAGTCCGGTTCCCTCCTGTTTATGAGTAACAAAGGGGACAAACAGATTTTCTTTGTACTCTTCAGGAATACCAGAGCCACTATCTTGAATGGATATAAGAATATGATTATTTTCGCACTTCAACGAACAGGAAATGGTACCCTGGCTGGAAATAGCTTCGGCTGCATTTCTAAGAAGATTTAAAATAAGCTGTTTTAATTTTATTCTATCTGCTTTTAGTGTTGGAATATCAGATTCCACATTCAGCGAAATGGTAATATTTTGGGATTCCATAGATAGAGCCGCGGATTCAATGGTTTCACGGAAAATTTGTGCTAAATCTAATTCCTGTGCGCGAAGAGTTTTTGAATTGTTGAATTCCGAAAATTCTTCCAATAGATATTTCAGAAAGTCCATGTTTTCCATGACTTTAAGCCAATAATAATCTTGAGAAAGCTCAGGGTGATGAGACTCCAGTAGTTGAAGAAAACTATTGATTAAGGTTACAGGATTGCGGACTTCATGGGAAATCAGTGACAGTATCATCTGATGTTGAGCTAATAAATCTTCATAAAGTGCCTTATAATCTGAACCTTGTTCTGAAGATGTTAAAGTATTTGATTGATTGGTTTGTATTGCCATAATATCCTCCCTTTTTCATCTGATAGTGTAACACTGTTGATTTTAAATATCAAATAAAAGATTTTTACAAAAAATGCCAAAATTCGACAAAAGTTCGCGTAACATTTGTACTGTTAATTTCGGATATATAAATGAAAGGAGAAATAGAAAAATGGAAAATTGTATATTTTGTAAGATTGCAAAGGGAGAAATCCCTTCGGCCACTCTGTATGAGGATGAGGAATTCAGAGTTATTCTGGATTTGGGCCCTGCAAACAAAGGACATGCTCTGATTTTGCCAAAAGCTCACTATGCAAATATTTACGAGCTGCCAGATGAGACGGTAGCGCATGCTATGGTTTTGGCAAAGAAAATTGTAACGAAAATGAAAGATATTCTAAAATGTGATGGCTATAACATTGTGCAGAACAATGGTGAAGCAGCAGGACAGACGGTATCTCATTTTCATATGCATTTGATACCAAGAACAGCGGGAGATCAAGCAGGAATTACCTGGACTCCTGGAACATTGACTTCAGAGGATAGAGACGAAATATTAGAGAAATTTCTTATGGAATAAAAGTTGGATGAAAAAATGACAGAAGACAAGTTCCGTACAATCTATCAAAATTATTATCAATTAGTGAGAAAGGTTATATATAGCGTATTAAATGATGCTGACTTTTCAGAGGATATCTGTCAGGAGGTTTTCCTTTTGTTTTGCAAAAAGGCAGATACTTTAGAGGAAAAGTATTATAAACAATGGTTAATGGTAACAGCAAGGAGAAAAGCCATTGATTTTTGCAGAAGATCTTACCAGATTCATGAAGTGACAGCGTCTATTCCGGAAACAGAAGAAAATCTCAAAGATAGCGATAGCATCTGGATATCCAGCAGAAATTATGCAGAGATTACCACAGAAGAGGAGATTATGCATAAGCTTGAGGTAGGAGAACTGATAGATGAACTGCTGGAAGAATTTAAGAGAAAGAATACAGACTGGTATGAAATTTTAAAGAGAAGCATTTTAATGGATGAAAAGTCAGAAGATATCGCACGTGCCCTTGGCATCTCAGTAGAAAGTTTGAGAGCCAAGAAGCACAGGATAAGAGTTTGGATTCACAAGCACTACAAAGATAAGTTTAAAGACGTATAGTCAGCAGCTTCATTTGGCTACTGCTTTCTCAAACAATTGCACAATTTGTTCAATAGAATCCTTGTGTTTACTGGAGGACATGGCAGTAATGTATGTTTCACGATTTTTGTATAAATCGTGAATAGCGTCCAGAAGAACCTCATTTGTAATTTCTTCTTCCTCCAGCACTTTGCTGTAGCCAAGACGTTCAAAAGAACGGGCATTTAGAATCTGGTCGCCGCGGCTGGCACGGGCAGAAAGAGGAATTAAAAGGTTCGGTTTATTCAGTGCGCTGAGTTCGCAGATGGCATTTGCTCCTGCACGGGAAATTACAATGCTGGAGAGGGCAAATAAGTCGGCAAGTTCTTTTTTGATATATTCATATTGAACGTAACCTTTAGTGCCTTTTAAACTTTCATCCAGTTTATCTTTTCCACAAAGGTGGATTACCTGGAATTCTTTCAAAAGTTCCGGAAGAATGGCTCTTACAGCGTCATTGACAGCAGCAGCGCCAAGCTTCCGCCAATAATCAGAATTACGGGTTTAGCTGGAGTAAATCCAGTGAATTCCAGAGCTTTTTCAGGATTTCCGGTTAGTAATTCCTGGCGGATAGGCGTTCCGGTGAGGACCGCTTTGTCAGCAGGAAGATGTGATACGGTTTCCGGAAAGTTGCAGCATACTTTTGTAGCAAATGGAATGGATAACTTATTGGCAAGACCCGGTGTCATATCAGATTCGTGGATAAAAGTAGGAATTTTTTTCCTGCTGGCAGCTATTACAACAGGAACAGTTACAAATCCTCCTTTGGAAAAGACAACGTCTGGTTTTAGCTGTTTCATTAATTTTTTAGCCTCAAAAAGACCTTTCATAACTTTGAATGGATCAGTAAAATTTTTAACATCGAAATAACGTCTGAGTTACCGGATGAAATTCCATAATAGGGAATGTCCAGTTCTTCAATTAGTTTTTTTTCAATTCCGTCATAAGAACCAATGTAGGAAATCTTATATCCAAGTTCTTTTAAACGTGGAATCATGGCTATATTTGGGGTAACGTGTCCGGCAGTCCCGCCACCGGTGAGTACGATATGTTTCATGGTATTCCTCCTGATTTATTCAAAATAGTAACTATAAGATAATATGATACACTTGTCAGAAAAAGTCAAGGAAAGATAGGAGTTTCATGGGCAAAATAACTGAGATGAATAACAGAACAAAAACTCTTTCTGCCCAGGACCAGTATGACGAGACGTTTCATGGCGAATACAGTCCTGAAGATATGGAAGAAGCAGTATTTATTGAAAGAGAGATACAGGATATTCCGGATAGAGAGGAATGGGAGCCAACAGAAGAAAAATTTCAGGCACTTTTGGCAAAGGCAAAAGAAAATAGCTTGATTACAGAAAAAGAAGATGCAATGGGTATGCTGATAGTCAGAAAAATCAGAGTAGAAGAGAAAAGAAAATTCACAAAACAAACAAAATTACAATTAGGAAAAGGGTGATGAAGTGGTCAGCAGTGGCCGCTGCGGTTGTCATTGGTGTTTTCGGAGTTTCCATGAGCAGTGAGGCTAATAGAGCGTATGTTATGCGGAAGGTCAATACCATGTTACATGGTGAAATGAAAACTAAAATTAATAATGTGGATGTTATAGAGAGTAAAGATGGAGAAGAAATTGCAAAGGAGGAGATAGAGTCAGCTTTTGGCGTGGAAATGCCTACGCTTTTTTATATACCGGATGGTATGAACTATCAATCTCATACAGTGGTAACAGATGCCCAGATGGTGACGATTCAGTATTCCTATGAAAAACAGGACATATGCTTTACAGCATTATTAAATTTGAAAGGGGCTGCAAGTATACTGCAAAGTGATGAAGGAAAAAGAGTTGAAGAAATAGATAGTGATTTAACGTTGAATTTAACTTCGTATTTATATGAGATTATAGAAAAAGATGATATTAAGCCAACATATATTTTACAATGGGAATATAAAAATGTATATTATGAATTATTTGGAAAACTTCCAAGGGAGGAAATGGTTAAGATAGCCAAAAAAATATTATATTAAAGGAGAAAAGAAAATGAAAAAATTAATCTGTAGTATTATTGCAGTGATATTAGTATGTTCTATAACTTAAATGTTTATGCTTCAAGTGAAGGGGAGATAGTAGATGGTTCTGTTTTAACTAATGAAATGTCTTCAGAAGTGACATACGAAAATTTGGAAAAGGGGAATATTTTAAATAGGGTAATAGGTAGGATTACTAATAATGGAAATGGGAGCGTAAATGTCTATGGAGCAGTATATGGTAGTTCTACATGTGATAAATTAACCCTAGATATGACATTGCAGCGTCTAGTGAATGGCACTTGGATAAATGTCGGTTCTTTTTCTAATACAGAGAAAAATAACAGCTATATGATAAAAAGCTATAATGTAAGTGTGACAAAGGGATATTACTACAGACTGAAATTAGTTGGTGTTGCTACTAAAGGTAGCACTACAGAATCTCAGAATGGAATTACCAATGGTCTTTTAATAAAATAATTTCCCTTTCCTTCCCACAAATTTAATCTTCATCCCCCTATCAAAACCCCCTTATATGTTGTATAATATTAGTATGACATTTATTATACAGCAAAGGGGGTTTTCTTTATGAAGTTGACGTTTATAGGTGCTGCTCATGAGGTGACGGGAAGCTGTTATTATTTGGAGGCGGCAGGTAAGAAGTTTATTGTTGACTGCGGTATGGAACAGGGACCGGATCAGTACGAAAATCAGGATCTTCCGGTTGCGATGTCAGATGTGGATTTTGCACTTCTGACCCATGCTCATATTGACCATTCTGGAAACTTTCCACTGGCTTATGCGAAAGGTTTTCGTGGTCCTATTTACGCAACCTCTGCAACCTGTGATTTATGTGACATTATGCTCCGTGACAGCGCTCATATTCAGATGTTTGAGGCTGAATGGAGAAACCGGAAAGGCAGGAGGAACGGACAGCCGGAATTTGTACCGGCCTACACCATGGAAGATGCCCTGGGCGCCATCCAGTTGTTTGCAGAATGTGAGTATAACAAAGTAATTGAGCTGGCAGAAGGAATTCGAGTACGTTTTGTTGATGCAGGACATTTACTTGGTTCTGCAAGTATTGAACTTTGGATTTCAGAAGACGGGGAAGAACGCAAAATTGTATTTTCAGGTGATATCGGAAACCTGGATCAGCCGTTGATAAAAGATCCTACATACATCGAGAGTGCAGATTATGTAGTGATGGAATCCACCTATGGAGACAGGAGCCATGGAGAGAAGCCACAGTATGTAGAAGAACTCACCAAAGTACTCAGAAAAACATTCTCAAGAGGAGGAAATGTGGTGATTCCTTCTTTTGCAGTAGGGCGTACACAGGAAATGTTATATTTCCTTAGAAAAATCAAAGAAGACAATCTGCTTCCGGAATTTCCGGGCTTTGAAGTGTTTGTGGACAGTCCGCTGGCAGTGCAGGCTACCAGTATTTTTAAGGAACATTATACAGAATGTTACGATGAAGAGGCTATGGATCTGATTGAGAAAGGCATTAATCCCATTACATTCCATGGATTGCGTTTGTCGATTACCAGTGATGAGTCAAGAGCCATTAATTTTGATGATAAACCAAAGGTAATTCTTTCTGCCAGTGGTATGTGTGATGCAGGGCGGATTAAGCATCATTTGAAACACAATCTCTGGAGAAAAGAAAGCACGATTCTGTTCGTAGGATATCAGGCTGTGGGAACTCTTGGCAGAGCGCTGGTAGAAGGCGCCCAGGATGTAAGGATTTTTGGTGAGGATATCCATGTAAATGCAGAGATTATCAGGCTTCCTGGCATTAGCGGTCATGCGGATAATCAGGGCCTTATGAGGTGGGCATCTGCGTTTAAGGAAAAGCCCAAGCGGGTGTTTGTGGCTCATGGTGATGACCAGGTTTGTGATATTTTTGCAAAACGTCTGGAGGATGAACTGGGCTATTGTGTTCTGGCTCCCTATAGTGGAACAGAAGTCGATTTGATTACCAATGAAGTAACAAAACATACAGTGGGCATTGTTGTGAAACATGCGGAGCAGAAAGCTAAGAACCGGAAAGCAGCAGGTGTATTTGCAAGGCTTCTGGCAGCAGGCCACCGCTTAATGAGCGTGATTCGTAATAACGAAGGCGGAGCAAATAAGGATCTGGCAAAATTTGCAGACCAGATTAACTCTCTGTGCGACAAATGGGACAGATAGAGACAGATGATAAAAAGTGAAAAGGAAAGCAACAGCATTTTGTAATAGAAAAGGTGCTGCTGCTTTCCTTTTTTATGGAGTTAATAGTGATAAGTATCCCTGTGTTTCAGAAACATGATTCCTGCCAATATAATTGCCATTCCTTCTGCCAGTGGATTGGCAAGCCAGATTCCGGTAACGCCTAAAAAGGCGGGCAAGAGCAGAAGGCAGATAACCATAAATACAAAAGACCTGGAAAAAGCCAGAACAGCAGAGACCACACCGTTGTTTAAGGCAGTAAACAAGCTGCTGGAGAAAATATTAAATCCAATAAAGCACAGGGCAATGCTGCAAAGTCGGTTTCCGGTAACAGCAAGCTGATATACAGGATTGTCCGGTCTGGTGAAAATACTTACCAGAGGCCGGGTGATGCCTATGGAAATGGCAACCGATGCAAGGGAAATCCCCAGGATAATCAACAGGCTGGTGCGCACCAGTCTTTTTAGTTTAGCGTGATTTCCGGCTCCGCAGTAATAGCTGATCATAGGAGCAACTCCATAGGAATAGCCGCTGAACAGGGAACTGACAAACATAAGTACATACATAATAATCGTAATAGCAGCCACACCATTTTCTCCTGCATATTTCAGCATACTCCAGTTAAATAATAAGGTAGTAATACCCGTTACAAGAGCTGTAGCCATTTCAGAGCAGCCGTTGGAAGCAGCCTTTTTTAGCACAGAAAATCTCCAGACCGGCTTTTGGAAATGCAGCAGGTTTTCCGGATTACAAAAGACGATAAAACCTACTACAGCAGTTACAGAATATCCAAGTCCTGTGGCAACAGCAGCGCCATTGGTTCCCATTCCAAGAAGACGGATAAAGATGTAGTCCAGAACAATATTAGTAATCCCGCCGCCTACAGAACAAAAAAGAGACAAGGCAGATTTTCCGCAGGCAATCAGATAGAGAGAAAAGTTGTTCATTAACAGAATAGGAACTGTAAAGAGCAGATAATTTTTTAGGTAATCTATGCAGTAACCAGTCACTGCTTTTGATAAGGCCATGCGAGAAAAAATAAAGTCCATACAGACATATCCAATGGCGCACATGAGTATGCCCACTGCCACATTTACCAAAATCAAAGAGGTAAAGTCTTCCCGTGCTTCCTGTTCCTTTCCTTCTCCCACTTTTTTCATGATTACAGCGCTTCCCCCAGTTGCCAGCATGGTAGAGATTGCAGTTACCAGAGAAATAACAGGAGCTGTTAAATTAATAGCAGACAAAGCCTCTGTACCAATGAGATTTGACACAAATAATCCGTCCACCATGGTATAAAAAGACATAAACAGAGACATGGCAATGGTAGGCAGCGCGAAACGGAGAATATTTTTCAGGGTAACAGGCTTTTCATAGGCAGTTGTTCCAGCGTGATTGTTCATACAGAACCTCCTTTTATGGAAAATTTTTTGTACAAACTACATGATAAAGGCTACAGTAAGTGTAGAGTCAAGAGATTTTTCTATAAATTCTACAAAATCAAAAAGCAAGGAGGTAAGAAAATTATAGAATCTGGACATTTTATTAAATAGGCGAATTGCATAAGAAATGATAAGATAAACCTATCAAATGACTCAAAGTTGAACAAAGGGTCGCAAATTCAATAAGGAGGAAGACAAGTATGAAGAAAAGAACGGTAAAATTAACAGCACTTTCCATGAGCGTCCTGATGGCAGCGTCTTTAACAGCCTGTGGCGGAGGCGGTGACAAGGACAAAAGCGGCGGTGATGCCAAGGGCGGCGATAAGGAAATTGTGTACTGGAATATTGGTACAGAGAGCCCGGACAAGGACGTGATTGCAAAAGCAGTAGACAAGTTTAATTCAGAGACAGAATCTGGCTACACAGTAACCGTAGTGCCAACTCAGAACGATACTTATAAGGAAAAACTGGTGGTTGCCATGAGTTCAGGTGAATGTCCGGATATGTATTCCTGCTGGTCCGGCGGTCCTATGTATGAATACATTGATTCCGGATTTGGACAGCCTATTGATGATTTGTTTAATAATTCTGAAATTAAAGACAAGTTAATGGAATCAGCAGTAGGACAGGCTACATACAATGGCAAGATTTATGCAGTGCCTTATCAGAATGTTTCCATGTCAGGTATCTTCTATAACAAAGAAATGTTTGATAAGTATGGCTTAAAAGAACCGGAAACCTTAACAGACCTGGAGAATATCTGCGACACATTAAAGGAAAATGGAATTACTCCATTTGCTCTTGCTAACAGCTCCAAATGGACAGGCTCCATGTATTTCATGAATCTGGCAGCACGTTACGGTGGACTGGAGCCATTCCAGAAGGCAGTTGCAGGAGAAGGAAAATTTACAGAAGAAAGCTTTATTAAAGCCGGTGAAAAGATTCAGGAATGGGTGAAAAACGGATACTTCCCAGATGGTGTAAACTCTTTAAGCGAAGATGACGGACAGGCAAAACAGCTTATGTATCAGGAGACAGCAGGTATGCTTCTGTGCGGTTCCTGGTATACAGGTACTTTTGCAACAGACAGTGAAGAATTCTATGAAAAAATCGGATGGTTCCCATTCCCTGCAATCGAAGGTTCTCAAGCAGACCCATCCATTATGATTGGTACAGTTGGTGACCAGTTTATTGTATTTAACTGTGAAGGTGAAAAGCTGGAGGCAGCTTTTGAATGTGCAGAGGCACACTTATCCGATGAAGTCATTGACTTTGAAGTGGAAAATGGAAAGATTCCTCCGGTTGTAGGTATTGAAGATAAGCTGACAGACCCGATTACCAAAGAAGTAGTAGAAGCAGCAAACAATGCTTCTGAAATCCAGCTCTGGTATGACCAGTATCTGCCACCGGCAGTATCTACAGCACACTTAGACGGATTACAGGAAGTTTTCGGATTGACCATGACTCCACAGGAGGCACAGGAATCTATGCAGAAAGCCATGGATGACTATTTAGCAACTAAAGCGGAATAAAAATAAAGAAAGGGAGCTGTCCTGTTGATTGCTCCCTTTTCCCGACAAAGGAATAAGGTACAAACGTAACAAAAGGAGGGTCTCAAAATGAAGGAAAAAGGTATTTCTCTGTTAGAGATGAGACAGAGAAACACAAGAAAGGTGGCAGCCCTGTTTCTGGCACCGGTAACCATTTTGCTGATTGTATTTATACTTTATCCCATTATTGATACATTCATTACCAGTGGTTATCAATGGAACGGTATTTCTTCAGCAAAAGAATTTATCGGATTTGAAAACTGGAAAACCCTGTTGACAGATAAAAATTTCTGGATTGCATTTCGGAACAATCTGGTGATTATGGTTCTTTCCATTGTGATTCAGATTCCTATTGGTCTGGCATTAGCAACGTTTCTTGACTTTGGAGGAAAGAAGCTTACAATTTTTAAAGTAATCTGGTTCGTTCCTTTACTGATGTCATCTGTAGCAATCGGTTTCCTTTTCACCTACGCGCTGGCAACAAACGGTGGAATTGTAAGCACGATTTCAGGATGGTTTGGAGGAGGAAATATTGACCTTCTGGGCAATCCAAAGACCGCGCTTCTTACGGTTATTATTGTTATCTGCTGGCAGTTTACCCCATTTTATATGGTGTACTTTATGGCGGCTTTTACCAATATTCCATATGATGTATTTGAAGCTGCAAGAATTGACGGTGCTACAAGAGGACAGTATTTCTGGAGAATTGCACTGCCGCTTTTAGTTCCTTCTATGAAAAGCGCAGCCATCCTTTCCATGGTTGGTTCTCTGAAATATTTCGACCTGATTTATGTTATGACAGGAGGAGGTCCTGGTACTTCCACAGAGTTAATGGCAACCTATATGTATAAACAGTCCTTTAAAAACTTTAACATGGGCTATGGTTCCGCAGTAGCAGGCGGTATGTTTATTCTGATTTCCATGGTAGCTCTGATTACCATGAAATTATTAAAAGGAAAGGAGGAAGCATAAGAATATGGATAGCATTAAGAAAAATAAGAGAAAAAGTGTGATATGCTGGATCGTTGCCTTTGTTCTTGCAATCGGTTACCTGATTATTTCTTGTCTGCCATTTATTTTTATGGTTTTAAACTCCTTTAAAGAGAAGTTTGAAATGCTGGTAAAAGGAGTCTTTGCACTACCGGATGCCTTCTATATAGAAAACTATAAAGAGGTTCTCACAGGTGGATTTACCACATATTTCATGAACAGTGTTATTGTGCTGGCAGTATCTCTGACTTTACTGCTGTTCATTGCAGCCTGTGCTTCCTATCCTCTGGCAAGATTTAAGTTTAAACTGTCTGGAACGATTTATGCGGCTATTGTTGCCTGCATGTCCATACCAGTACATATTACCTTAATTCCTGTTTTCAAAATGGCGAAATCTACAGGCTTATATGACAGTATCTGGGCGCTTATTGGTCCCTATGTTGCGTTTGCAGTTCCTATTTCTGTGTTTATCTTAACCAGCTTTATGAAAGAGATTCCAAGAGAAATTGAGGAATCCGCAGAAATTGACGGATGTGGAAAGATTAAAATGTTTTTTGCCATGATTTTACCTCTGGCAAAACCTGGTCTGGCGACACTGGCTATTTACAATGGTGTAAACATGTGGAATGAATTTTCCTTTGCTTACACACTGACTCAGTCCTCTGCAAACCGTACTCTGCCTCTGGCAATCTGGGAATTTCAGGACAGTATTCCATGAATACGCCAATGATTATGGCGGTTCTTACCTTATCACTTCTGCCAATGATTATTTTGTTTATTATTTTCCAGGATAAATTGGTGAAGGGTATGACCGCAGGAGCTGTAAAAGGCTGATAAAAATTTTATTGGAAGAGGCTGTTGCATGAAATTTTCTGTTTTATGTGATAGCCTTTTCTGATATAATATCGCTTGTAACATTGTACCATAAAATGAGACATCAATTCAGGCAGGACAGGAGAATACTATGGAAAAATGGAGAGAAAAAATCAGTCGTTGGAAATTTGACCGGAAGATGCAGGCGCTTATTACCATTGCCTTAATGATTACAACCTTGATTTTTTTCGTCATGTCAACGGTATCTTCGGTTACGTCTTTAAAGAGTAAATCGGAAGAAATGCTGCAGGCAAAGAATGATACTATGGCAGAAAATTTTCAGAGTACCCTGGAACGGTATAAATCTCTGGCAATCGCCATGGTTTTAGATAACTCCATCCAGCGTTACCTGGAATGTGACAGTAAGCAGGATGCAAATTATTCCAAGGCAGCCAATGATGCGAAAAATGTTATGTCAAGCTGTCAGAACATGCATCTGGATATGAACTTTATTGCAGTGGTGAGCTATCAGATGGAGGATTATCTGTATCGCGGCAATAATGGGCTGGTTGAGACGGACTTTCAGAAAACCTACAGGAAGGATTACCAGAAGGCAAAAAATGTCCAGAAGGGTTCCATCAAAGCAGGGTTTACCAACGCATACTTTAAAGGAAAAAAATATACCTTAAATGTGTACTTCCCTGTTTACAATGTACAGACGATTTCTTCAGAAAGAGGCTTGCTTTGCATGAGTTTTTCCAATTCTTTACTGGAACAGATTTTAAAAGAGCAGGAAGATTCAGGGCAGGTAACGGAACTGGTAGATACAGAAGGCATGATTGTAGCAGCCGGAAAGATTGATGAAATCGGCAGAGACGCCAGATATGAGAAGAAACTGGAAGGCATGCAGGGCAGCTTTAACCAGGATGGAAGGCTTTACATTTATCAGAAGGTGCCGGACTGGGATTATTACATTGTCAGCAGCATTTCCTCCAGTGAACTGTACAAGCCCAGTATCCGTACAATTCTGCTTATGACCATTGTGCTGGTAGGGGTGGTTGCCCTTAGTCTGCAGATTGTAAAAGGGGTAATTCAGAAAATTTATAAACCTCTGGACAATGTGGTACAGAAAATGGATGATGTTGCTGCCGGGTCTTTGACAGCCAGAATTGATGAGGAACATATGGGTGAGGATTTCGTGAAGCTTGCAACAGGCTTTAATTCCATGATGGAGGAAATTTTAGTTTTGATGGAGCAGGTGAAGCTGGAACAGCACCAGATTGAACAGATTCGCTTTAATTCCCTGCAGTCCCAGATTCAGCCTCATTTTCTCTATAATACTCTGGACTGTATTCACTGGCAGGCAGTGGTTGACGGAAACCAGGAGATTTCTATTTTGGTAAAGGCCCTTGCCCGGTATTACCGGATTTGTCTCAGTAAGGGACATGATGTGATTCCGCTGAAAACAGAAGTGGAACATGTGCAGAATTATCTGATTATACAGAATATGCGGTATGACAATATTATTGGAAGCAGCATTTATGTAGAAGAAAATTGCAAAGAGGCAATGATACCAAAGCTGACCCTTCAGCCTCTGGTGGAAAATTCTATTTATCATGGCATTAAAATCAAAGAAGGGAAGCAGGGAAGTATTTCATTAAGTGCAGCGCGTCAGGGGGAACTGGTAAAGATTCTGATTGCAGATACCGGCACAGGTATGACACAGGAGCAGATTACAGAAATGAATCAGCACTTATCAGAGTATGATGAAGGATTTGGCTATGGTGTGAGAAATGTGAATAAACGAATTGAATTGCTGTATGGAAAAGAATATGGCCTTCATTATGTAAAGAATGAGTCTGGAGGGGTGACAGTGGAAATCACTCTTCCATATGTGACAGAAGTGGAACCGGGAATCTTGCAGGGAGACATAATCAATGTATAAAATATTAATTGTAGAATGACGAAAAAATGATACGCATGGGCATTAAAAAAGTCATAGACTGGGAAGCTCTTGGCATCTGTGAGGTGTTTACAGCATCAAGCGCCAGGGAAGCTCTTGAGATTATTGAAGAATATGAGCCGGAGATTATGATTACGGATATTCAGATGTCTGAGATGACAGGATTGCAGCTAATCGAAGCAGCCAGAAAGCGGCAGCCCAGGCTTCGGGTACTGGTACTTACCGGATATGACAGCTTTGAGTATGCAAGGCAGAGCTTGCGTCTCCAGGTGCAGGATCTCTTTTTAAAGCCAGTGGATGAAGAGGTTTTAAGTAAGGCAGTGAAGGCGCAGGTGGAATATCTGGAAGCTGCAAAGGCGGAGGAGAAAAGCTCCCTGATTTTGCAGCGCACCCAGGGCACGGTAGAGCAGACACAGTTAGAGAAAATCATGAGGGACTTAATTCACAGAAGAGGAGAAATACCGGGACTTTTGGAAAGGCTTAAAATTTCTTATGGGATTGATGGTCAGAGACGTTTGCAGATGGTACTCATTGTTCCAACGCTTTACATGTCCCAGAAGCCGCCGGAAGAAAATTTCAGAGCCATGTCTGTAAAAAATGTGTGTATGAGCGTGGTAGATGCCCAGGAGGATGGCGTGACCTTTTCGGATGACGATGGAACGATTGCTGTGGTATATTTTTTAAAGGAAGAGAGTGATTCGGTTTTGGAGAAAACGGAGGAGCTTTCTGATATATTAAAGGATGAGTTTGATACCAATCCTAAAATGGTTATTGGCAGTGTTGCGGAAGGAATGGAAAATCTGTATATTTCTTATAATGATGCAAAGTATCTGCTCAATACTGAGAAAGAAGGGATTCAGGACATTATCCAGACTTTTGGCGCAAAGAGAAAAAATGATATTTTTCGGGATATTTATGCAGAACTGAAAGGAATCATGTGCAGCAACATTGGAAATCCGGAGTATGTGATGAAGGCTTTCCATACGTTTTGTAAAGCGACCCAGTCTTATAATCTGTCTCAGCAGACAGTGAGACGTCTTTGCTTCGAAATTGCCACCGCAACATATTTTTCCTATACAGGGGATTTAGGTGAAATAGAATCAGGGAAACTGGAGGCGCTGTCGAAAAGCCTTATCTCTGCATCAGGAGAAGAGGCCTGTGAGGTTACTGAGATGTTTCTTTCTCAGATGTTAAGCGGAAAGGAAGAAAATGTTCATGAGATTATAGACCAGGCAAAGTATTATATTTCCCAGCATTTAACAGAAGAGCTTACAGTAGCTAATATAGCGGCCTCTCTTTACATCACGCCTAATTATTTCTCCAGATTGTTTAAGCGAGTAACGAAAGAAGGATGTAACGAATATATTGTGCGTAAGCGTATTGAGAAAGCAAAATCCCTGCTGGAAACTACCAGTCTGAAAACAGGAAAGATTGCCATGATGGTGGGGTATCGGGATACCAATTATTTTTCCCTTGCTTTTAAGAAGCATACAGGGAAATCTCCGACCAAATATAGAGAGGAAATTCAAAAGGAAGGCAAGATTTGTCTGTAAAAGAGCAATTATTGAGAGGTATATGAAAAGAAATATGGTAAAATAGAAGAACAAAATAAGCAATTTGGAGGATGATTATGAAAAACTATAAGAATGAGCGGGCAGAGGCCAGAAAAAAAGCAAAAGAACTGGTATCAAAAATGACCTTAATGGAAAAGGCTTCTCAGCTAAAGTATGACGCATCACCAGTGGAACGTCTGGGGGTTCCTACTTATAACTACTGGAATGAAGCTCTGCATGGGGTAGCCAGAGCCGGAGTAGCAACCATGTTTCCACAGGCCATTGGTATGGCGGCAGCGTTTGATGAAGATGCTATGCAGAAGGTGGGAGACATTATTGCCACAGAAGGAAGAGCAAAATACAATGAATATTCCAAACATCATGACAGAGATATTTACAAAGGGCTGACTTTCTGGTCTCCAAATGTGAATATTTTCAGAGATCCGCGCTGGGGAAGAGGCCATGAGACTTACGGAGAAGACCCGTATCTTACCTCACGCCTGGGTGTGCGATTTGTAGAAGGGCTTCAGGGAGAAGGACCTGTGATGAAGGCGGCAGCCTGTGCAAAGCATTTTGCAGTACACAGCGGACCGGAGGCAATCCGTCATGAATTTGACGCAAAAGCAACGAAAAAAGATATGTGGGAAACCTACCTGCCTGCTTTTGAGGCGCTGGTTACAGAAGCGGATGTAGAGTCTGTGATGGGAGCTACAACAGAACCAATGGGGAGCCCTGCTGTGGACATCAGTATTTAATGGAAGATGTGTTAAGAGATAAATGGCAGTTTGACGGACATTACGTTTCTGACTGCTGGGCAATCCGGGATTTCCATGAAAATCATAAAATTACCAAAAATGCCAGAGAATCTGCAGCATTGGCTCTGAAGAGAGGCTGTGATGTAAACTGTGGGAATACTTACCTGCATCTTATGGCTGCTGTGGAAGAAGGCTTAATTTCTGAGGAAGAGATTACCCTGGCAGCAGAGCGTCTGTTTACCACCAGATATCTGCTGGGCTTGTTTGATGGCAGTGAGTATGATGACATTCCATATGAAGTAGTGGAATGCAGGGAACATCTGGAAGCTGCTGTAGATATGGCAAGAAAAGGAAGTGTTCTTCTGAAAAATGACGGTGTGCTTCCTCTGGATAAGAGCAAGCTGAAAACCATTGGCGTGGTAGGGCCAAATGCCAACAGCCGGGCAGCCTCATTGGAAACTATCATGGAACCGCATCCAGATATATTACCGTACTGGAAGGGATCCAGGATGAAGTGGGAGATGAGGTAAGAGTATTGTATTCCGAAGGCTGCCATTTATCCAGGGATAAAGTGGAAAATCTGGCATGGAATCAGGATCGGATTTCAGAGGCAGTGATTACTGCAGAGCACAGTGATGTGGTGGTTCTCTGTGTTGGTCTGGATGAAACCCTGGAAGGAGAAGAGGGAGATACCGGAAACAGCGATGCGTCCGGAGATAAGAGAGACCTCCATCTTCCAAAGGTTCAGGAGGAATTAATCGAAAAGGTAACTGCAGTAGGAAAACCTACCATTGTGGTTCTTATGGCAGGAAGCGCCATTGATTTAAGCTATGCAGAGGAACATTGCAATGGAGTGCTTCTGGCATGGTATCCGGGAGCAAGAGGCGGAAAAGCAGTGGCAGATTTATTATTTGGTAAGGTATCACCATCCGGAAAACTGCCGGTTACCTTCTACAGAGACCTGGAGGGAATGCCGGAATTTACCGATTACTCTATGAAAAACCGCACTTACCGTTATATGGAAAAAGAAGCCCTGTATCCATTTGGATATGGACTTACCTATGGGGACGTACAGGTGACAGAGGCAAAGGTAGTAAATCAGGTAACTGCGGAGTCAGATATTGAACTGGAAGTCAAAGTTGAGAATCATGGCAGAGAAACAGAAGAAGTGGTTCAGGTTTACATAAAGGATACGGATTCTCCTCTGGCAGTACGTAATTACAGCCTTTGCGGTTTTAAGAGAGTGGCGTTACAGACAGGAGAAAGTAAAACCGTGAAGTTTACCATTCCAAACAGAGCTATGATGGTAGTGGATGAACAGGGAGAACGTCATGTAGACAGCAAACACTTTACCTTGTTTGCAGGGGTATCCCAGCCAGACAGCAGAAGCAAAGGACTTACAGGAAAAGCTCCGGTGGAGGTTTCCGTAACCCTGTAAACTGCAAAAGGACAGGAAAGAGAGGACGGAAAGTATGAAGAAATGGACAGGAAAGGCAAAACAGGCAGGACTATGCCTGTGCCTGGCTGCCTTGCTGCTTGCAGGGTGCGGGGACGCCAAAACAACACAGTCAGAGGACAAAACAGAAACAGGCAAGCAGACAGAAGCTTCTAAACAGCCGGAAAAGCCAGAGCCAAAACCAGTAGAAAATCCTGCTTTTATCCAGGATGGAATCCGGAAAGTGGTGCTTACAAAGGACGGAGAAGAGATTTTTCATTTGTCCAAAGAGCCGGCAGATTATAAGATGGACTTTGATTACTGGGAAATCTTAAATCCTTATGATGAAACCATGACTGTAAATACAGAGGAAATGTATGGTTTGTTTGATATCCTGTGCCAAATGAATCTTCAGATTCCGGTTCCAATAGAGGAAGGGACAGAGACAGGACTTTCCGATTCCACCACCAGTATTTCCCTGGAATTTGTTAATACCCAGGATGCTGAGAAAGCCAAAAGTACGCTGTACGCGGATTCCCAAGCGGAAATCATTCTTGGAAATGAAGATGGGGAAGGAAATCATTATGCGGCAGTCAAAGGATTTGAAGATAAAGTTTATAAACTTCCTGCGGTTCTTTTAGAAAGTGTTTATGGATTAAATCCCTATGACTATATCCTGAAAATTCCGGTTTTGATTAACATTGAAACTGTAAAGAACATAGAACTTATGACAGAAGATAAGACATACAAAATGTCCGTTAATACACAGGAGCAGGAATATCAGCTTGGGAAAAAGAAAGTAGAAAAAGAAGATTTTACCACTTTATATCAGGCGTTATCCTCTGTGATGCTGGCAGGAGAGCCAAAACAAGAGGCTGAAAAAGCAGAAAACCAGGCGCTTCTTACTGTGACCTACAATAGAAATCAGGACACAGCGCCGCAAATCAGTGTGGCCTATTATCAGTATGACGATACTTATGATTTGGTGGAAATCAATGGCACCCAGAGATTTCTGGTAAAGAAAGCAGATGTGGAAAATTTAATCAAACAGATTCAGGATGCCTTTTAATTCCTGTTTATAAAAGGGTTTCGGGAATCATGGAGAAAAAGTCTCCTGATTCCTGGAACCCTTTTAGTTTACATAAATGTTTTTTATTCTCCCTGATAGCTGAACCAGTCAAAATCCGCATGATTTTCAGATGCAGTATGGTTGGAGCTGGCATACATACCAATATAAGCTCCTGTGAAGCCTTCATTTACCACAGAGCTTAACAGGCTGCCATCCATGTTAGAAACAAAAGGAATCATTTCCTGTTCATCATACCCATAGTAGAAGGTATAACCATCTGTATGTCCCTGGACGCTGAGATAAATTCGTGAGGTTTTGTCCCCTTCACCAGTTTTTAACACGGTTTCTTTTACCAAAGTACGGACGCCTTTCTCAGTTTTCCATAATTGAAGGACAGGTTTTCCTTCTTTTTCTCTTACGGTCATAAGGTAATGGAAACGGTCGTCCTGTACCAGAGCAATACCAGCCTCTTCCAGAGGTGTGGAAGGGGTAAATTCCATGGCTGTCTTTGCCAGAAATTCTTTGTGACGCTGTCTTCTTCCCACAAAAGAAGGGGTGCAGATTTCTTCCATGACTTCCGGGCGGAGCTTCAGCCGGAGATAACCGGGGCGCTGTGTAAGACTGTAGAACATGTCCAGAGGTGGATGAATGGTATTCCACTGCATCTGGAGTGTACTGCTTTCAAAGTTGTCATTTTCCGGCATAGGGGGATAAACACATTTTGGCAGATTTGGCAGACGTTCTTCTTCATTTACCAGACCTGTTTCATTGTCAATCATAGGCCAGCCGTCCTCAGCCATACCATGGGAACCATAAAGGTTTCACGACCAAGATTATAATGTCCGCCTTCATAAGGACGCACAGCCAGAAGCACCATCCACCACTCCCCATTTTGAGTGTCAGTAATATCCGCATGTCCTGTGACAGAAATAGGATTCAGAACAGGCATGTGGCGGTGAGAAATAATAGGGTTTCTTGGGCATACTTCGTAATCTCCGTTAATGGTGCGGCAGCGTGCCATCTGGACACTGTGATTAATAAAAGTTCCGCCCTCCGCCACCATAAGGTAATACCAGCCATCCTTTTTGTAAATATGAGGCGCTTCAATCCAGCGGCTGTAGGATTTCTTGCCATCCCAGATAATATAGCGTGGCCCTTTAAACTGGAAGGTTACCGGATCCAGTTCGTTGAGATAAATGCCATGGTGACCCTCATACAGCTTTTCCTCACTGATGAAATTTCCAGCATACCAGAGAGAACCGTCATCATCAAAAAACAAACTGGAATCAATGCCATCTGCGCCCTCCACAAAAACAGGGTCACTCCAGGGGCCGGCAGGATTTGTGGCAGTGATAATGTAGTTGTCTCTTCTGGCTTCACGGCTTCGGACACAAAGGTATTAATAATATAGAAGGTTCCCTCATGATACCGAATGCTTGGAGCCCAAAGCCCCAGGGAAGTTTCGCAATTTTTATAATCCAGTTGGTCAGGACGGTGGATACCATGTCCAATCTGTTCCCAGTGAACCAGGTCCTTACTGTGGAAAATAGGGAGTCCCGGATAATACACAAAAGAAGAGGTTACCATATAATAATCTTCCCCAACCCTGCAAATAGAAGGGTCTGGATAAAACCCAGGAAGCAGGGGGTTTTTAAAAGTATGTTTCAGCATAAAAAATTCTCCTTTCCGTTCTTGCTGTTAGGTCTATTATAAAATTTTTCCGGCTGCAGGTAAATAGAAAAATATGTGATTTACACCGTAGAATCCTGGTGCTATAATAAACGGACATGCTAAGAAAAGAGGAAATTGAAAATGGATATTATTACACTTTTTACCCTTGCAGTGGGACTATCCATGGATGCGTTTGCTGTTTCTGTCTGCAAGGGTCTTGCTACTGAAAAACTGGCGCCTAAACACATGATTTTGGCGGGACTCTGGTTTGGGGGCTTCCAGGCATTAATGCCAGTGATTGGTTATTTTCTGGGAAGCCAGTTTAAAGACAAAATCACCTCCATTGACCACTGGATTGCATTTTTCCTTCTGGGATTCATTGGAATCAATATGATTCGGGAATCCAGAGAAAAAGGCGATTCCTGCCCGGTTGGAGGAATGGAAGCAAAAAAAATGTTCCCACTTGCAGTGGCTACCAGTATTGATGCACTTGCAGTGGGAATCACCTTTGCATTCCTGGACGTAAACATCATTCTGGCAGCCGGTTTTATTGGAGTCATTACCTTCATCCTTTCCGCCACAGGAGTAAAAGTAGGTAATATCTTCGGTTCCAAATACAAATCCAGAGCAGAACTGGCCGGAGGAATCATCCTTATTCTGTTAGGAACCAAAACCCTCCTGGAACACCTGGGAATCTTTTAAAAATTTTTTTTATATAAACCATGTAAAACTATTTTGACAAGGGAAAAAGGGCAATGTCAAAGGCTTTTGACAGACAAAATAGTGATATTCAGATACAATAAAGGAGAAGATTCAAGATGGATATTGGATTAAAAATCAAGAAACTTAGGGAACAACAAAAAATTTCTCAAGAAGAGCTGGCTCTTAAAATATTTGTTTCAAGACAAACTATTTCTAATTGGGAAACAAATAAAAGTTGTCCAGATGTTAAAAGCTTAATTACTTTATCTGATATCTTCAATGTGTCTTTAGATAATTTTATAAAAGACGATATAAAGGAGATGAGGGAGGTTGTAGAAAAAGCAACAATTAAAAACTTTAATGTGATAAGTGGAGTTTTCCTGATTGAATTAATAGTTGTAGCTGTAAGCGCTTATCCTTTATTTAGTATTAAGGGGAATATAGGAATTATTATCTGGTTATGCTTGTTCGCAATAACGCTCTATACGGCAAGTAAGATTGAAAAATTCAAAAAGAACTATGACATTCAAACCTATAAAGAAATTTTGGCATTTATTGACGGAAAACAATTAACGCATGATGAAGCACAACAAGAAATAGGAAAAAGAAATTATCAAAAAATCATATTTGCATTCATTGCAGGTGTAATCGCACTTATGATATGTTTTGGTATGATTTTTATTTGCCAGCATTTAACAAATTAAAAAGGAGAGAAAATCATGGAATTTTGGCTTATTATGATTGCTTTTATAGTTATGGGAGGAAGTTGTTCGTTAGCAGGTACTTGGTGGGATAGAAAGAACAAAAAAGGAGATGAGTAAAATGTTCAATTTAGTATATAAATCAGTTGTTGTAGAATGTTCTACTGGTGTAGAAGATTTAGCAAAAGCTATTGAGAAAAAATCAGAGGAAATGCTGAACAAAGGATATAAATTAGTAACTATGTCTATGGTCGGAACAGATAAAATAATTGCCATAACCCAGCAATCCCGCATGCGGATATCTTTCAAGCAAATTTGTCGAGTACGCTTTGAGACTACAGGCTCAAAGTGAACGCAGACTGAGCTTGGAAGGTACCACATGCGGGATTGCGTCAGTATGTCAATAAATCAGCATATTAAGAGAAATTCTCTTTTTTACCCTTCATAATAAGCCTTTAAATACATTTCTTTCATTTCCTTCATCAGTGGATAGCGTGGATTTGCTCCGGTACACTGGTCATTAAATGCATTTTCTACCATTTCATCCAGAGTAGCCAGGAAGGCTTCTTCTGTGATGCCATAGTCCTTGATGGTTCTCTTAATGCCAACTCTTTCTTTCAGTTCAGCAATGGCTTTGATGAAGTTTTCAAATACTTCATCATCATTTTTGCCCTGAATACCTACGAAACGAGCCATTTCACAGTATCTTTCCTTTGCGTGTGGATATGGATACTGTGAGAAGGTTCCCATTTTAACAGGAGCCGGGTCAGCATTGTAGCGCATAACATGCTCAATAAGCAGCGCATTGGCAACACCATGAGGCAGGTGGTGGTAAGCGCCCAACTTGTGTGCCATGGAGTGGCAGATTCCCAAAAACGCATTGGAGAAAGCAATACCAGCCAGTGTGGAAGCATTTGCCATTTTTTCTCTTGCAATAGGGTCATCAGCGCCTTTTTCATAAGCAGCAGGCAGGTAATCAAAGATTAATTTTGCTGCCTTTAACGCAACACCATCTGTATAATCAGTAGCCATAATAGAAGCATAAGCTTCCAGAGCATGGGTCAGAGCATCAATACCAGAAGCGCTGGTAAGACCCTTTGGCTGTCCCATCATATAATCAGCATCAATGATTGCCATATTTGGCATTAATTCGTAGTCAGCGATTGGCCATTTTGTGCCGGTAGTTGCATCTGTAATAATAGCAAATGGTGTTACCTCAGAACCAGTACCGGAAGAGGTAGGAATCGCTACCATCATGGCCTTTACACCCATTTTCGGAAGGTGTAAACACGTTTCCGGATATCCATGAAGTCCATAGCCAGGTCTTCAAATTTGCATTCTGGATGTTCGTACATGAGCCACATAATCTTGGCAGCGTCCATAGCAGAACCGCCACCCAGGGCAATAATAGTATCAGGACCAAAGGATTTTAACTGTTCCAGACCTTTCTGAGCGCACTGGAGAGTTGGGTCCGGGGCAACATCAAAGAAGCACTCATAGGTAATTCCCATTTCATCCAGCTTATCAGTAATCGGCTTTGTATAGCCATTGTTGTATAAGAAAGTATCCGTTACAATGAAGGCTTTTTTCTTTTCGTATACGGTTTTTAATTCGTCTAATGCAACAGGCAGACAGCCTTTCTTAAAGTAAATCTTTTCCGGTGTTCTGAACCACAGCATGTTCTCTCTCCTTTCTGCAACGGTTTTTACATTCAGCAGATGTTTCACTCCAACGTTTTCTGACACGGAGTTTCCGCCATAAGAACCGCAGCCAAGGGTAAGAGACGGTGCCAGCTTGAAGTTATACAGGTCACCAATACCACCCTGAGCAGAAGGTGTATTTACCAGAATACGGCAGGTTTTCATACGGTCTGCAAAGATATTCAGCTTCTCAGTCTGAGAAGGATGTACATAAATAGAAGCAGTGTGTCCGTAACCACCGTCTTTTACCAACTGGTCTGCCATATCTACAGCAGTAGCAAAATCTTTTGCCTTATACAGAGCCAGAACCGGTGATAACTTTTCATGAGCAAATGGTTCGGAAATATCAACAGAAGTAACCTCACCAATGAGAATCTTTGTATTAGCAGGAACGGTAACACCAGCCATTTCCGCAATAACAGCAGCCGGCTGACCGACGATTTTTGCATTAACAGTACCAGCTTCTGTGAGGATAATGCTGCGTACTTTGTCTAATTCTTCACTGTTTAATACATGGCATCCACGTTTGATAAATTCTGCTTTTACTTCATCATAAATATCAGCAATGGCAGTAACAGACTGTTCAGAAGCACAAATCATACCATTGTCAAAGGTCTTAGAATGGATGACAGAGTAAACAGCAGTCTGGATATCGCAGGTGCTGTCCATAATAACAGGAACGTTTCCAGGACCTACACCAATAGCCGGATTTCCGGAGGAATAAGCAGCCTTTACCATGCCAGGACCGCCTGTAGCAAGAATCACGTCTACAGATTTCATCAATGCGTTGGACAGTTCAATGGTAGGTTCTTCCACCCATCCGATAATGCCTTCCGGAGCTCCTGCCTTTACTGCAGCTTCCAAAATAATCTTAGCAGCCTCAATGGTACATTTTTTTGCACGTGGATGTGGGCTGATAATAATGGCATTTCTGGTTTTTAAACAAATAAGACATTTAAAGATAGCAGTAGAGGTTGGGTTTGTAGTAGGAATTACAGCGCCTACTACACCAACTGGTTCTGCAATTTTTTTAATTCCATAGGAAGTATCTGTTTCAATGACACCGCAGGTTTTTACTCTTCTGTATGCATTATAAGTATATTCTGCAGCATAATGGTTTTTAATTACTTTATCCTCCAGGACACCCATGCCGGTTTCTTCACAAGCCATTCTTGCAAGAGGAATACGCATTTTATTGGCTGCCATAGCAGCTTCAAAGAAAATCTTATCTACCTGTTCCTGTGTAAAAGAAGCAAATTTTTTCTGTGCTTCCCGCATAGAAGCAATTTTTGCCTGAAGAGCTTCTACACTATTATTGGTTTCCGGTGTTGTTGTTTCTGGTTTTTTTGCCATGGGAAATCCTCCTTAAAAAATAGTAGTCTGTTTTTCATAAACAGAAGTAGAAAAAGTTTTGTTTTGTCATATTGATAAAAAAATTAACAAAATCAAATCTGAGATGATTGTAACTCATTGTTAAATAGTTTGTCAATATGATTTGAGAAGAAAATAAAAAACTGTAAGTTTCTTGTAAGTGTATTTTATCATGATTACGGTGCAAAAGAAAGAAAAAAGATTGTTAAATAATAAATAATCAGATAATAGGAAAGGTAAACATAAGATATTTTTTGATGGAAAAATGCGTTCTGATTTGGATTGATAAAAAAGTAACAATAATAGATGAAAAAAATAAAAATAACTGAAAATAGGATTGGAAAGAGAATAAATCATGATATACTGTTTATAAGAACAACCGTGTTACAGGGTGGCTGACCTCTATTCTACATAGAATGGGGGTGGTGCTGATGAACAATAATAAAAATCAATTTGATTTTAAAGACCTGATGGCCTTTGGAATGTTCATACTGTCACTGCTGACATTCATTTATATGATTTGTCACTGATGGTTTAAGGCATAGAAAAAACCACCCTCATACTTTGACCGGTATAGGTGGCATTTTCTATGCTAGACTTATATAGGTCAACCCCTTGTGGGCGGTTGCTCTTTTGTTACACTTTTACTATAGCATATCTGCAAACGGGATACAACTATATTTTGAAAGTTTTGTCTTGCTTTGTTATGAATTATTTCTTGAAGCTCTGTCTTTTTCTCAGGCGGGAATCCAGGATTTTCTTACGGATACGCAGAGACTCCGGCGTGATTTCCAGAAGCTCATCCACGTCAATAAAGTCTAAAGCCTGTTCCAGGCTCAAGATTCTTGGTGGTGTCAGCTTCAGGCTTCGTCTGCAGAAGAGGAACGGGTGTTGGTAAGATGTTTGGTCTTACATACGTTCAATTCAATATCTTCCGGTTTTCCGCTCTGTCCGATTACCATACCTGAATAAACCTTTTCTCCAGGTCCAATAAACAAGGTTCCGCGGTCCTGTGCTGAGAATAAACCATAAGTTACGGATTCACCGGCTTCAAAGGCAATAAGAGAGCCCTGTTTTCTGTACTGTAAATCTCCTTTGTATGGCGCATAACCGTCAAACGCAGTATTTAAGATACCGGTTCCTTTTGTAGAAGTAAGGAATTCTCCGCGGAATCCGATTAATCCTCTGGAAGGAATATGAAATTCCAGACGTGTGCTTCCGTCACTTGCCGGGCTCATTCCCTGAAGCTCACCTTTTCGCTCACTTAACCTCTGGATGACAGTACCGGAGAATTCTTCCGGAACGTCAATATAAGCAATTTCCATTGGCTCTAGCTTATGTCCTCTTTCATCTTCTTTATAAATAACTTCTGCTTTGCTTACAGCAAATTCATAGCCTTCACGACGCATATTTTCAATAAGAACAGATAAATGCAGTTCCCCACGTCCAGAGACTTTGAAGCAGTCTGTACTGTCAGTATCTTCCACACGAAGACTTACATCTGTATTCAGTTCGCGCATAAGACGCTCTCTTAAATGACGAGAAGTAACAAATTTTCCTTCCTGTCCGGCAAAAGGACTGTCATTTACAATGAAATTCATAGAAATCGTAGGCTCAGAAATTTTCTGGAATGGAATGGGATCCGGATTTTCAGGGGAGCAGAGAGTATCGCCGATATGGATATCTGCAATTCCTGCAATGGCTACAATAGAGCCGATACCGGCTTCTTTTACCTCAATTTTGTTTAAACCGTCAAATTCATAGAGCTTGCTGATTTTCACTTTTTTCATTTTGGAAGCATCATGATGGTTTACCAGAACCACATCCTGGTTTACCTTCAGGCTGCCGTTTTCTACTTTGCCTACACCAATACGTCCTACATATTCATTGTAATCAATGGTGCTGATAAGAGCTGGGTAGGAGCATCCGGGTCACCGGTAGGAGCCGGGATATATTTTAAAATGGTTTCAAATAATGGCTCCATGTTTTCAGGAGTATCTCCAAGGTCTAACACAGCGTGTCCGGCTTTTGCAGAAGCGTAAAGGAACGGACAGTCTAACTGTTCGTCAGAAGCGTCCAGATCCATAAGCAGCTCTAAAACTTCATCAATAACTTCATCTGGTCTGGCTTCCGGACGGTCAATCTTGTTGATACATACAATAACATGAAGGTCTAATTCCAGAGCCTTTTTTAAAACAAATTTTGTCTGAGGCATAGCGCCTTCAAAGGCGTCTACCAAAAGAATCACACCGTCTACCATTTTCAAAACACGCTCAACCTCACCGCCGAAGTCCGCGTGTCCAGGTGTATCAATGATATTGATTTTGGTATTTTTATAGTATACAGCAGTATTTTTGGAAAGAATGGTAATACCACGTTCCCGCTCAATGTCATTAGAGTCCATAACGCGCTCCTGAACTGCCTGATTTTCACGGAAAACACCGCTCTGACGGAGAAGCTGGTCAACCAAAGTTGTTTTACCGTGGTCAACATGGGCAATAATGGCAACATTTCTGATATCTTCTCTTGCTTGTTTCATTATAGAACCTCTTTTCTTGGCTTTTTCAAAATTTTCTATGCTTCAGGGATGGGGAAAAAACCCTGTAATCCCTGGTTTTTGCAGTAAAATACGGATTTTATTCTATCATACTTCTTCTTAATTACAAGGGAAAATAAAATTTTTTCAAAAAAAAATAAAAAATTGGTTCTAAAAGAGAACCTGCCTGAATAAACATGATATAGACAAGATACCAGAAAGAGGAAGGGGAAACAAATCATGGCAGATAAAATTATTGAAAACAATCAGGTGTCCATTATGGGAAAAATCGCATCCGGCTTTACATTCAGCCACCAGGTATATGGAGAAGGGTTCTACCTGGTAGACCTTTTGGTGAAAAGGCTCAGCGATTCTGAGGACAGAATACCACTGATGGTTTCAGAACGTCTGGTAGACGTTACACAGGATTATGAAGGAGAATACATTATGGTGCAGGGGCAGTTCCGTTCCTATAACCGTCACGAAGAGAAAAAGAACAGGCTGGTGCTGTCTGTTTTTGTAAGAGAGCTTTCCTTTGTGGAGGAGGCAGATGATTCCATAAAAACCAATCAGATTTTCCTGGATGGTTATATTTGTAAACCACCGGTATACAGAAAAACACCTTTGGGAAGAGAAATTGCTGATTTGCTGCTGGCAGTAAACCGGCCTTATGGAAAATCCGATTACATACCATGCATATGCTGGGGCAGAAATGCCAGATATGCATCCGCCTTTGAAGTAGGAGGCCACGTTCTCCTGTGGGGCCGCATCCAAAGCCGGGAATACATCAAAAAACTAAACGAAAACCAAACCGAAAAACGGACCGCCTATGAGGTTTCAGTCAGCAAACTTGAGTACGCTGACTAATATTTATTGCAATATAATCACAGGTGTAGTAATATATACACAACTCAAAAATAACAAACCAGGAGAAAGCGGTCTGTAAGAGGTGTAAATTATGGATGAAGAAAAGGGATTGACACAGATTTACTGTGGCCCAGGAAAAGGAAAGACCAGTGTTGCTATTGGTCAGGCCATCAGAGCCATTGGACACGGGAAACGTGCCATTGTAATCCAGTTTTTAAAAGGAAGGGCAACATCAAAACTGGATTATTTATCAGCCCTGGAACCAGATGTGCGGTTATTTAGATTTGAAAAAAAAGATAACTATTATGAAGATTTAACTCCGGAAGAAAAACTGGAAGAAAATCTGAATATCCGAAATGGATTAAATTTTGCCAGAAAAGTGCTTGCAACAGAAGAGTGCGATATGCTGATCCTGGATGAGATTTTGGGAGCCCTGGAATTTGGAATTGTCTCAGATGAAGACATTCTGGGAGTGATTGGAGCAAAGTCTCAGGAAACAGAACTGATTATGACAGGAAACATTGTAACAGATGCCTTAAAGAATGTGGCAGACAGAGTTGTTTCCTTAGAGATTGTGAAATAAAATACAAAGGAAAACAGGAACCTGACGTGAGGAGGAAGAATATGTCTATTTTTACAGGTGCAGGTGTAGCCATTGTTACGCCCATGAAAGAAAATGGAGAAGTGAATTTTGAAAAATTAGGGGAACTTTTGGAAGAACAGATTGCAGGTCATACAGATGCAATCATAATCTGTGGTACCACAGGTGAGTCTTCTACACTGACTCATGAGGAGCATCTGGAGGCAATTAAGTACACAGTAGAAAAAGTAAATAAAAGAATTCCGGTTATTGCAGGAACTGGTTCAAACTGTACAGAAACTGCGATTCATTTATCAAAAGAGGCAGAGCGCTATGGTGCAGACGGGCTGCTTCTGGTAAGCCCTTATTACAATAAGGCAACTCAGAAAGGACTGATTGCCCATTACACAGCAATCGCAGAATCTGTGAAGCTGCCGATTATTCTGTATAACATTGCCAGCAGAACAGGAGTAAATATCCAGCCGGAGACCATTGCGTATCTGGTAAACCATGTGGAAAATATTGTAGGAGTAAAAGAAGCATCCGGCAATATTTCTCAGGTAGCGGAAATCGCGGCGCTGACAGATGGAAAATGTGACATTTATTCCGGAAATGATGATCAGATTGTACCGATTCTTTCTCTGGGAGGAAAAGGTGTTATTTCTGTATTGTCTAATGTGGCGCCACAGTATACACATGATATTGTGGCAAAATATATGGAAGGCAATGTAAAGGAAAGCTGCCAGATGCAGTTAAAGGCGCTTCCGCTGATTCATGGATTATTCTGCGAAGTAAATCCGATTCCGGTAAAAACAGCCATGAACCTTATGGGAAAAGAAGTAGGGCCTTTCCGTATGCCGCTTTCTGAAATGGAAGATGCACATAAGGAAGTGCTGAAAAATGCCATGAAAGATTTTGGACTGAAACTGGCGTGAGGGTTTATGGAGATACAGAAGAAAAGAGGATAAGAAAATGGTCAGAATCATTATGAATGGTTGTAATGGACATATGGGCCAGGTTATTTCAGACCTTGTGTCCAAAGATGAAAATGCAGAAATCGTTGCAGGCGTAGATTTGCAGGATACAGGACGTTATTCCTATCCTGTATTTACAGAGCTTGGAGCATGTGATGTGAAGGCAGATGTGATGATTGATTTCTCTTCTGCAAAGGCAACAGATGCTGTTTTGGAATACTGCGGCAGCAGGGAGCTTCCTCTGGTACTGTGTACTACAGGATTATCTCAGGAGCAGTTACAAAAAGTAGAAGAGACAGCAGAAAAAACAGCAGTGCTTCGTTCTGCGAATATGTCACTTGGAATCAATACTCTGCTGAAACTTCTTCAGGATGCAGCAAAGGTTCTGGCAGCAGCCGGATTTGATATGGAGATTGTAGAACGTCATCACAACCTGAAGGTAGATGCCCCAAGCGGAACAGCGCTGGCGCTGGCAGACAGCTTAAACGAAGCTATGGATCATCAATATCACTATGTGTATGACAGAAGCCAGAAACGGGAACAGAGAGATTCCAAAGAAATCGGTCTTTCTGCGGTCCGGGGCGGCACGATTGTAGGAGAGCACGAGGTGATTTTGCAGGACCTGATGAAGTGATTGAATTTAAGCATACTGCTTATTCAAAAACAGTTTTTGCAAAAGGCGCTGTGGAAGCTGCCAAATTCCTGAAAGGAAAAGCAGCAGGTATGTATAACATGAGCCATGTGATTAATGGCTGACATTTCATAGAAACAGGAAGAGAAGAAGGAGCGTATTACATTTTGTGATAATCTCCTTCTTTTTTTGTGAAAAAGTATAAAAAAGAGAAATCTGTCCATATTAACAGCAGAACTTAATAGAAAAGGAGAATAATCATTATGAAGAACATGAAAAAGGTTATTGCGGGACTGCTGTTAGTTACTGTTTTGTGTGGGGTGACTGCCTGTGGGGATAACAACACCACAAACAATAAGAATGATTCTGCAACAACAGAAGACAGAAATGATACCAACAGAGATACCAATAGAGATACCAACAGAGATGACGGAATCATAGAAGATACAGGAAGAGAGATAAAAGACGGTGTAGAAGACCTGGGGGATGATATCCGCGATGGAGCAGAGAACATGGGAGATTCCATAGAAGACAATGGAAATAATGCAGTAAATGACAGCAATGCAGGGAAAAACGGGAATCAGTAAAAGAGTATACAAAAATATAATTTGTTTCTAAATTATCTAAAAACTGTTGAATAAATGGAGGAATATTGATATAATAAGAATACATTACAGGGCGGCACCATTGCTATGTAAAATACACGTAAAAGGGGTTGGACAGAATGAAGTTTGTAATAAGCGGAAAGAACATTGACGTTACAGAAGGCCTTAAAAGTGCAGTAGAAGACAAGCTGGGGAAATTGGAGAAATACTTTACCTCTGACACGGAAGTGATTGTTACACTTAGCGTTGAAAAAGAAAGACAGAAAATTGAAGTTACCATTCCTGTAAAAGGAAATATTATCCGTTCCGAACAGGTAAGCAGCGATATGTATGTTTCCATTGACCTGGTAGAGGAGATTATTGAAAGACAGTTAAGAAAGTACAAAAATAAAATTATTGACAAAAAACAAAGTGCAGGTTTTCAGCCGGAATTTGTAGAGAAGGATTTCGAAGACGATGGAAATGAAATTAAAATCATTCGTACCAAGAAATTTGGCTTCAAGCCCATGTATCCGGAAGACGCCTGTGTACAGATGGAACTGTTAGGTCATAATTTCTTTGTATTCTTAAACGCAGAGACAGAGGAAGTCAATGTTGTTTATAAGAGAAAAGGCAACACCTATGGACTCATTGAGCCGGATTTTGGCTGAGAAACTTCCCCTTTTCAGTGGGAAATAAAACAATTTCAAAAGTAAAGTGACAAAAGTGGGGCTGTATCTGAGGGACAGCTCCTCTTTTTTGTGTTTTTAGATGTTGTGTAAAGAGGCGGAAAGTGTTACAATATTTGCTAAGAGTGTTAAAATCTATAGATTTTGGGAGTAATAGTACATGAATATCATAAAAAAAATGTTTGGAACACACAGTGAGAGAGAATTGAAACGTATCTATCTACCGTGGATAAAATCGAAGCTCTCCGGCCAACCATGCAGGCTTTGACAGATGAAGAACTGCGGGGAAAGACCAGAGAGTATAAAAACCGTCTGGAAAAAGGGGAGACTCTGGACCAGCTTCTTCCGGAAGCTTTTGCAACCGTAAGAGAGGCTGCAAAGCGTGTTCTTGGTATGGAGCATTACCGGGTGCAGTTAATCGGTGGTATCATTCTTCACCAAGGTCGTATTGCAGAGATGAGAACCGGTGAAGGTAAGACTCTGGTATCTACACTTCCAGCTTACTTAAATGCTCTGGAAGGAAAAGGTGTTCACGTTGTAACGGTCAATGATTACCTGGCTCACCGTGATGCCAGTGGATGGGAAAGGTTCATGATTTTTAGGACTGACTGTTGGTGTGGTTTTAAATGACATGAAAATGATGAGAGACGGGAACAGTATGCCTGTGATATTACCTATGTTACCAACAATGAACTGGGATTTGACTATCTTCGTGATAACATGGTTATTTATAAAGAGCAGCTGGTACAGAGAGACCTTCATTATGCCATCATTGATGAGGTGGACTCTGTTTTGATTGATGAGGCACGTACTCCTTTGATTATTTCCGGACAGAGCGGCAAATCTACCAAGCTCTATGAGGTCTGCGACATCCTGGCAAAACAGTTAGAGCGTGGAGAAGCCAGCGGAGAAATGACGAAAATGACTGCATTATGGGAGAAGAAATTACAGAAACCGGTGATTTCATTGTTAATGAGAAGGATAAAATCGTAAACCTTACAGAACAGGGTGTGAAAAAGGTTGAGAATTTCTTCCATATTGAAAACCTGGCAGACCCGGAAAACCTGGAAATCCAGCACAATATGATTCTGGCTCTTCGGGCTCATTATCTCATGTTCCGTGACCAGGATTATGTGGTAAAAGATGATGAAGTTTTAATTGTAGATGAATTTACCGGACGTATTATGCCGGGAAGAAGATATTCCGATGGTCTTCACCAGGCTATTGAAGCAAAGGAGCACGTAAAGGTAAGAAGAGAGAGTAAGACTCTGGCAACCATTACCTTCCAGAACTTCTTTAATAAATATGCAAAGAAATCCGGTATGACAGGTACTGCCCTTACAGAAGAGCAGGAGTTTCGTGATATTTATGGAATGGATGTTATTGAAATTCCTACCAATAAGCCGGTAGCGCGTATTGACCTGGATGATGCAGTTTATATGACCAAAAAGGAAAAATTCCGGGCTGTAGTGGAGGCAGTAAAAGAAGCCCATGCCAAGAAACAGCCGGTGCTTGTCGGTACGATTACTATTGAGACCTCAGAGCTTTTAAGCCGGATGTTGAACAGAGAAGGTATTAAGCACCAGGTATTAAATGCGAAATTCCACGAGCAGGAGGCTGAAATCGTAGCTCATGCCGGAGAAGCCGGAAATGTAACCATTGCTACGAATATGGCCGGACGTGGTACGGATATTAAACTGGACGATGTGGCAAAAGCAGCAGGCGGTCTGAAGATTATTGGTACAGAGCGTCATGAGTCCAGACGTATTGACAATCAGCTTCGTGGACGTTCCGGACGTCAGGGAGATCCGGGTGAATCCAGATTCTATATTTCTCTGGAAGATGATTTAATGCGTCTTTTCGGTTCTGAAAAACTGATGAAAGTATTCCAGTCTCTTGGGGTAGCAGAAAATGAGCAGATTGAGCATAAAATGCTTTCCAGTGCTATTGAAAAAGCCCAGAAGAAGATTGAAGGAAATAACTATGGTATCCGTAAAAACCTGTTGGAGTATGACCAGGTAAATAATGAACAAAGGGAAATCATTTATAAAGAGAGACGTATGGTTCTGGATGGAGCAAACATGCGTGACTCTATTTATAAGATGATTACAGATACTGTAGACCATACCGTAGATATGTGTCTGTCTGATGATGTAGACCAGGAAGAATGGGATTTAGGAGAAATCAATGCAGTGCTGCTTCCTACGATTCCATTAAAGCCTTTGACACTGGAAGATGTAAAAGGAAAGAAGAAAAATCAGGTAAAACAAGACTTAAAAGAGCAGGCAGTAAAACTTTACGAAGAAAAAGAAGCAGAGTTCCCGGAAGCAGAGCAGCTTCGTGAGCTGGAACGTGTGATTCTTCTGAAAGTTATTGACCAGAAATGGATGGATCATATTGATGATATGGATCAGCTCCGCCAGGGAATCGGTCTTCAGGCGTATGGACAGAGAGATCCGAAGGTAGAATACAAGATGCAGGCTTATGAAATGTTTGACGGTATGATTGCGTCTATTCAGGAGGCTACGTTAAGACTGCTGTACCATGTACGTTTGGAGCATAAGGTAGAGAGAGAACAGGTAGCACAAGTGACAGGAACCAATAAGGATGAGACTGGGCCTAAAAAACCAGTACAAAGAGCAGAGAAGAAAGTCTATCCAAATGATCCCTGCCCATGCGGCAGCGGCAAGAAATATAAGCAGTGCTGCGGCAGGAAGCCAGTATAAAGTATAATGAGAACTGCTGTAGGTACGGGAAACTGTAGCTGCAGCAGTTTATTTGGTTAGGAGGAATGGATATGGGACAAATGGTAGATTTTACAATGGAGCGGGAAGGTCTTGTAAAAGAGGGAGACAGGGTAGAGCTAAAAGAGGATCAGGCTCTTACCATGGCTGGAATGATGTATTATTATACCATAAAGCCCGCAGAGGCTATGTCCAGTAATTTAAAGAAACCTCTGAAAAAGCTTACGGGAACTGTGGTAAAGGTAGAACAGCAAGTGAGTATCTATATGGTAACAGTGGAAATAGACGAAGAGTAAGGAGAGATTTGCTATATGGTGGAATTAGATCAGTTTAAATATACATTAAATGGTTATGAACAGCCTCTGAAAGAGGTACGGGATTCTCTGGATTTGGAGAACAAAGAACAGAGAGTAGAAGAATTAGAGAGGGAAATGGAAGCGCCTGATTTCTGGGATGATGCAGAACGTTCCCAGAAGATGATGAAAGAATTAAGCTCTTTAAAGGGAGACATTGAAATCTATCATAAGCTTCAGAATCAGAAAGAAGAGATTGAGCTTATGATTGAAATGGGATATGAAGAAGAGGATGCTTCTGTGATTCCGGATATTCAGGAAATGCTGGAGGAATTTCAGAGGGACTTTGAGCATATCAGAATTAAGACATTACTTTCCGGAGAATATGACAAGGATAATGCCATTGTGACTCTTCATGCAGGAGCCGGCGGAACAGAATCCTGTGACTGGGCCAGTATGCTGTACCGCATGTATCTCAGATGGGCAGACCGCCAGGGATTTTCTACAGAGGTTTTGGACTATCTGGACGGGGAGGAAGCGGGAATTAAATCCGTTACCTTCCAGGTGAATGGGGAAAATGCCTACGGATATTTAAAATCCGAAAAAGGCGTTCACCGTCTGGTGCGTATTTCTCCGTTTAATGCTGCGGGAAAACGTCAGACTTCCTTTGTTTCCTGTGATGTTATGCCGGATATTGAGGAAGATGTGGATGTTGAAATTAATCAGGATGATTTGAGAATCGATACCTATCGTTCCAGTGGTGCCGGCGGACAGCATATTAATAAAACGTCTTCTGCCATCCGTATTACCCATCTTCCTACAGGAATTGTGGTACAGTGTCAGAATGAGCGTTCTCAGTTCCAGAATAAGGATAAGGCCATGCAGATGCTGAAAGCAAAGCTGTATTTATTAAAACAGCAGGAAAATGAAAAGAAGCTGTCTGGAATCCAGGGTGAGCTGACAGAAATAGGCTGGGGAAATCAGATTCGTTCTTACGTTATGCAGCCTTACACCATGGTAAAAGACCACCGGACAAATGAAGAATCAGGAAATGTGGATGCAGTGATGAATGGAAATATTGATAACTTTATCAATGCATACTTGAAGTGGGTAGCTCTTGGGAAAAAGGAAAAATAGTTAAGTTTTGAAAAAACAAAGGTAGAATTATGGCAGATAATCGGAGATATTTTGTAGTGACAGAAAAGGCAGTGCCGGATGTACTGCTGAAAGTAGTGGAAGCCAAGAGGCTTCTGGATATTCAAAAATCTGCAACTGTGCAGGAAGCAGTAGAAGCTGTGGGAATTAGCAGAAGTTCTTTTTATAAATATAAGGATGATATTTTCCCGTTTAAAGAAAAGACAAGGGGGGAGAATATTACTTTTATTATTCAGATGGAGGACGAGCCGGGACTGCTTTCGGCTGTTCTGGGAACCATTGCAAAATTCCATGGAAATATATTAACGATTCACCAGAGTATTCCAATGAATGGAATCGCTACTTTGACCCTGAGTGTGACTATTGCGGAGACTCAGGGAGATGCAGCCGCTATGGTGGAGCATATTGAGCATATTGAAGGAGTCCATTATCTGAAGATTTTAGGAAGAGAGTAGAGAGAAAAGACAAAAGGAGAGACAGTATGATTCAGATTGCAGTATTAGGCTATGGCACAGTGGGTTCAGGGGTTGTGGAGGTCATAGAGACAAATTATGAAAGTATTAAGAAGCGGGCGAGAGATGAAATCAGCATTAAATATGTGCTGGATTTGAGAGAATTTCCGGGAAGTTCTGTTGAGAAGATTCTGGTTCATGATTATGAGCAGATTGTAAATGACCCGGATGTCAAGATTGTGGTAGAAGTCATGGGCGGCGTAGAACCGGCTTATACCTTTACAAAGAGAGCCCTGGAAGCAGGTAAGTGCGTATGTACCTCTAACAAGGAGCTGGTGGCAAGGCATGGACAGGAGCTTATGAAGCTGGCTGCCCAAAAAGGTGTAAACTACATGTTTGAGGCAAGCTGTGGAGGAGGAATTCCGATTATCCGTCCTTTGAATTCTTCTCTTACAGCAGATGAGATTGACGAGATTTCCGGTATTTTAAACGGAACCACCAACTACATTCTTACAGAAATGGCGGAGAAGTACAGAGATTTTGATACTGTGTTAAAGGAGGCCCAGGAACTGGGATATGCAGAGCGCAATCCAGAGGCCGATGTGGAAGGATATGATGCCTGCAGAAAGATTGCTATTCTTTCCTCTCTGGCTTATGGTTCTCATGTGGATTATGAGAAAGTTTATACAGAAGGAATTACCAAAATTACAGTGGAGGATATGAAGTATGCCAATGCTATGGGCATGAGCATTAAGCTTCTGGCTACCAGCAAGAGAAAAGACAACCGCTTTTATGCCATGGTATCTCCGGTGCTGGTAGGTAAGGACAGTCCGTTGTATAGTGTCAATGGTGTATTTAATGGTATTTTTGTACATGGAAATGTACTGGGAGACGCTATGTTCTATGGAAGCGGCGCGGGAAAACTGCCAACAGCCAGCGCTGTGGTGGCAGATGTGGTGGACTGCGCCAAACATTTGAACAAAACAGTTATGATGAGCTGGAGCAGCCATGGACTGGATATGGTGGATGTAAAGGATGTGCAGCATAGATTTTTTGTACGTATAAAAGGAAATCAGGAAACAGGACTCCAGGAAGCAGAAGCAGTTTTGGGCAAGGGAAAGCTTGTGCTGCTGCCAGAACTGGAAGATGAGTTTGGGTTTATTACAGAGAAAATGAGCGAAGGCGCTTTTGATGAAAAAGCATCGAAGCTGAAGAATATGGTAAGCAGGATTCGTATTAAAGCATAGAGGAAATGCGTATGAAATATATTGTGGTTCTGGGAGATGGAATGGCAGATGAGCCTTTAGAAGAGCTGGGAGGAAAGACACCTCTTGGTTTTGCCAACACACCGATGATGGATATGCTGGCAGAGCGGGGGGAGATTGGCATGGTGAAGACTGTACCAGATGGCATGAGTCCGGGAAGCGATACAGCCAATCTGTCTGTGCTGGGATATGACCCAAAGGTGTATTATTCCGGGCGCTCTCCTTTAGAGGCTCTGAATATAGGAGTTGATTTGAAAGAGGGAGACGTTGCCATCCGGGCAAACCTGGTGACTCTTTCTGAAGAGGAAGAAGTCTATGAGGAAAAGCATATTCTGGACCACAGTGCAGATGAAATCAGTACTCAGGAAGCAGAAGAACTTCTGGATGCAGTGAAGCGGGAACTTCAAGATGAAATTTTCCAGTTTTATGTGGGAACCAGCTACCGCCATTGCCTGATTTGGAAACAGGGTATGGTGGTTCCCCTTACGCCGCCCCATGATATCAGGGGAAAGGTTATTGGAGACTATGTGGCAGGAGAGAAGGTTCTGATGGATTTGCAGAAGAAAAGTTATGAGATTCTGTCTAATCATCCCATTAATCAGGAACGGAAGAAAAAGGGACTGAATCCGGGAAACAGTCTCTGGCTCTGGGGAGCAGGGACAAAACCACAGCTTACGGATTTCAAAGAGAAGTTTCACAAAAAAGGAGCCATGATTTCAGCAGTGGATTTGCTCAAAGGGATTGCTGTTGGAACGGGCATGGTGAATCTTACCGTGGAAGGAGCTACAGGTGGTCTGCATACCGATTATGAGGGAAAGGCCAGGGCAGCATTAAATGCTCTTTTAAAGGATTCCTTTGATTTTGCCTATATTCATGTGGAAGCGCCGGACGAAATGGGGCATCAGGGCAGCATTGAGAAAAAAGTCCAGGCTATTGAGTATCTGGATGAGAGAGTTATCCGTCTGGTGAAAGAAGGCCTGGATGCTTCAGGGGAGGATTATCGGATGTTGATTCTTCCGGATCATCCAACGCCAATCCATGTGAAAACCCATACAGGAAATCCGGTTCCGTACCTGTTGTATGACAGCAGGAAAAAGGAGAAACATTGCCGGAAATATAATGAGGAAGAAGCGGAGAAAAGCGGGAAGGTTCTGGAAAAGGGATATGAAATGCTGGGGTATTTGTTTGAAGAAAATTCTTGCAAATGCTTGCAAATGAAAGCGAAAGAGAGTATGATAAAAGAAAACTAGGAGGCGATATTATGGCGAACACATCTGCGGTATATGCAAGAATAGATACCAATCTCAAGGACAGTGCAGAAGAAATTCTTTCTCAGCTTGGCATTTCTCCGTCAAGTGCAATTCAGATGCTTTATAGCCAGATTGTACTGCAAAAAGGGATGCCATTTGATTTGCGTCTTCCTTCTTCAAAACCTGTAGCTGTTGGCGCAATAGCCAGAGAGCAGCTAGATGCAGAACTTCAAAAAGGCATTGATTCTATCAAAGCAGGAAAAGTGTATTCTGCTGATGAAGTGGATGCGATACTTGCGAAGGAGTTTGATATATGACAGAAAGTTATATGGTCAGATACTCTGAGGATGCACTTGATGACTTAAAGGAAATTTATGCCCATATTGCAAATGAACTTCTGGTTCAGGATACTGCAACTGCTCAAGTGGAGCATATCAGGAAAAGGATTCGGGCATTGAATTTCATGCCAGCACGCTATAGAATAGTGGAATGGGAACCCTGGCAGTCCATGGGGATGCATCAATTACCAGTGGATAATTTTATCGTTTATTATCTGGTGAATGATGAGGAGAGAACTGTCACTGTAGTACGTATTTTTTATAGTGGCCGCGATATTGAAAGAATCATAAATTCAAATAGGTAAGAAGAAATGGAGCTTTTGTGCAAAACAGAAGCTCCATTTCTCAATTTGGATTTTTTAGGTTTTCTTTAGAAAGGATTTGTAAAGGAATTATCCTGAATATTTTCTGAATCTACAACAGGATTATCCAGCTCTCCGGTAATATCCATATAGAAGAATGCCAGAGTGGTCTGCATATAGGCAGGAGCCATAAAATACCGATATAACAGGTGAAAATACATACAATAGTAAGAGGCAGGAAGCTGAGGTACAGATGTACATAGCGTCCTTTGTTGCCTTTCATAAGTCGCAGACTTTCTTTCAGAGCCTGCATGGCGCCCATTTCCGGGTAGTCCAGAAGCAGATAATTGGCAAGACCGAAAAAGGCTGCCAGAACAATACTTACCAGACTGCGTATTAACATTCCTACCAGACTAAGAACCATAGCGTTCCAGGAAGTGCTGGTATAGCTGGAATATCAAAAGGAAGTGATACCAGAATTCCAGCAAGAAGCAGAAGGAAATTTACCACAATAAAACGGTCCGGATTGTGGGAAAAGGCATAAAAGATATTTCCAAGAGTATAAGGCTGTCTCCGGTTCAGATTTAAGAGCATCTTATCATAACCAACCATAAGTAAGGAACTCAACAGGGAAAAAAGATATATCAGAATCTGGCTGGTAATCAGGCTTACAGTGTTAGAAACATCTAAAAACCCTGTTACAATCATGCTTAAAACACTGGTTAAAATCGTGATTAAAAGGTAAGCAGAAACTGGAAGACTGAAGTTTCCGGCAAGAGATTCTCTGGCCAGGGTCTTCAGATTTGCAGATGTTCGTTTCATAAATAATCTCCAATCTTTATATGTAATGTGTGGTATAATTATACCACATTACATAGAGGTTACAAGGGGAGAATTTCAATTATGAAGGTAAAAAAGGTAAGAAATAAAAAACAGGAAAAAGAACTATACCAGGCAGGGTGGATTCTATTTCTGGTGTTTTTGGTTCTGGCAGCGGCAGGGAAGATTTTTGAAATTCACATGAAGCTGCCGCCTTGCGTGATTCATAAATGGACGGGCTATTACTGTCCCGGATGCGGTGGGACCAGGGCTGTCCGGGAACTGCTGAAAGGCCATATCATTGCATCCTTTTTTTATCATCCGGTGGTGGTATATGGAGGTGCGATATATCTCTGGTTTATGATTTCTCATACTGTGGAATATATCACAAAGGGGAAACTTGGAATTGGAATGAAATATAAAGATACCTATCTGTATATTGCAGCAGGGATTATCCTGCTGCAATGGGTGGTGAAAAATGTAGTGAAACTGATTTGGGGAGTGGGAATTGCATAAAAGTATGTCATCTCTCATACTCCACATAATCCTTCCAGATAAAAGCAGTGCCTCCTTCAAAAACAATTCGGTACCACCCGTTTTCGCAAATCCCTGTAACGGTAACAGAATCTCCATTGCTTAGATGCCCCAGGATTTCAGAGCCGCTTTTGGCATCACTGCGGACATTTACGCCGCCTATAATTGTTCCGGTACCAGAAGTTTTTTCTACTTCTACACCGCTTGCAGGCTCATCTTCACCTGCAGGAGATAGGTAGATCCGGAGGCAGCGGAGCCGCTGATAACGCCATCTTCTTTGTCAGGAATCAATCCTGCATTGTTTTCTTCCACAATGATTTTTCGTACTTTCACATTGCTGGTATCCGTATCTTTTATAGCGCCAACATACACCAGCAGAACTTCATTTCCAGGAATAATTCCGTTTGTAAGTTCCAGTTTTGCGTTGGAACAATTATCAAAAGTAAGAGTTTCCCCCTCCGCAGTTTTCAGAGAAAGCTGAGAACCTGTATAGGAAGTCAGAGTACCGCTAAGAGAAGCAGAGACAGCGTCTAATTCTGCTTCTTCAGCTTTTTTCTTGTCGTCTTTTCCGCAACTGGTCAGAGTGAAAAGGATAAGGACAGTGAGAAGTGCAGGTTTGAAAAGTAAGTTTCTGTGTTTTTTCATAATGAAACCTCCTGTTTTTGCAAATGTTTCTTGAAAATTAGTAAAAATGCTACGGTTGACATAACAGCGGCAATGCCATCAGCCAGAGGCTGTGCGTAGAAGGCGCTTCTGGCTCCATAGAAGATAGGGAGTATCATGGTAAACAGTACATAGTCACCCTTGCGGAACAAGGAGAGGAACAGCGCTGTTTTGCTTCTTCCCAGTGCAGTGAAGCCGTCCACGAAAACATACTGAAAACTCAGGGGCACAATCATAAGTGTAAAAATGTGGATGCCCCAGATACATAAATCTGTAAGTCCCGGGTCTCTGGTAAAAATTCAATAAAGTATTGGGGGACAATTCTGGACAGTAGGAACATCAGGGAAGTAAAACAGAGGCATAAAAGTAAAATGCAGCGCTCTGCCTTTCGCACCCGTCTGGTAGCCTTTGCCCCGTAATTGTAGCTTAAAATAGCCTGGGTTCCGCTGGAAATACCAAGCATGGGACCGGTAATGAGCATCATATAGCTTTGTACAATGGTAGCGCAGGTAATGAGCAAATCTCCTTCCTTCGGACCTCCGTAGTGCTGCAAAACAGTGTTCATGATAATAATAATGACACTGTCTGTTGCCAGAATCAGGAATGGAGATAATCCCAATCCTAAAATCCGGCAGGTAATGTTTTTGGAAAGCATTTCTCTTTTTAATCTTGTAATTCCCACCGGAACCTTTTTTCCAATCAGAAAACAAAAGGCAAAAGCACAGGATGCAAACTGGGCAATTACTGTAGCCAGGCAGCCCCTGCCACGCCATATCAAAAACAAAAATAAATACAGGATCCAGCACAATGTTGGTAATGGCGCCAATGAGTACCGTACACATACCAACAGCAGGAAAGCCCTGACAGGTAATGAAATAGTTCAGCCCAATAGCCATAAGGGCAAAAAAGGTTCCCGCTGTGTATATGGTCATATAAGTATCTGCATAAGGAAAGGTCAGAGGCTGGCGCCAAACCAGTTCAGCAGATATTTTTTACTCAGCAGGAAAACCAGAGTCAATACAGCGGAAAAGGCCACCAGCATAGCAAAACTGTGGGCAAGAATAGACTGCGCTTCTTTCTTTTGCCCTGCCCCCATACGCATTGCCATGAGAATGGAGCCCCCAAGCCCAATGAGAGTTCCAAAGGAGGTGAGCAGAGTTACAATAGGCCCGCACACCCCCACCCCCGCAAGAGCAATATCGCCGATTTCTTCTATATTCCCAATAAACATCCGGTCTATAATGCTGTACAGAACAGTGACAAACTGGGCAATCATGGAGGGGATTGCCAGCTTCAGAACCAGAAGGGGAACTTTATCTTTTCCTAAATCTGTTGTGTGTTTCATGATATCTTTTCTAATCTCCTCTTTTGTGTTTGAATAGTAACATTCTAATATAGATTTGAGGAAATGAAAAGAGAAAATGCTTGCTTCACTTAAAATGTATATGCTATACTAAAACCAGTAAAACAACATAGGAGCACTGCAGCGGAGAATCTTGCAAGCAAGATTCTTTTTTACAGTTATTTGGAAAGTAAAGAGGATAAGAGATGTTAAAAATCAAGGAATACAGAAAGGTCAAGGACCTGGAAGAGGCTTATGAGCTGAATCAGAAGAAATCGGCCTGTGTATTAGGCGGAATGGTGTGGCTGAAAATGGGAAACCGTATGGTCAGCACAGCTATTGATTTATCAGGATTAGGATTAGATACTATAGAAGAGACGGAAGAAGAGTTCCGTATCGGAGCCATGACTTCTCTTCGGGCGCTGGAAACCCACCAGGGTCTGGCAGCGTACACCAATGGGGCAATGAAAGAAAGTCTGCGTCATATTGTTGGGGTGCAGTTTAGAAATTGCGCTACAGTGGGAGGCAGTATTTTTGGAAGATTTGGATTTTCCGATGTGCTGACCATGTTTTTAGCTATGGACTCTTATGTGGAATTATATAAAGGCGGTATTGTTTCCATGGAAGAATTTGCAGCAAGCAAACGTGACCGGGATATTTTGGTACGGATTATTGTGAAGAAACAGCCAATGAAAACCGTATATCTCAGCCAGAGAAACAGCAAGACCGATTTTCCGGTGCTTACCTGCGCTTTGTCTTTAGATGGTAAGGGTCAGGTGAAAACTGTTGTAGGAGCATGTCCTTCCAGAGCAAGAATCATTGAAGATAAAGAGGGCATGGTAAAAGACTTTTTAAATCTGTCAAAAGAAGAACAGGAAGCAGCAGCAGAAGCTTTTGGAACTTATGTGCAGGGTCAGGTGAAAACCGGAAGCAATATGAGAGCTTCCAGGGAATACAGAAGCCTCCTGGTAAAAGTTCTTACAAAAAGAGCGCTTCTTGCAGCAGCTTCTAAAGAATCACAGGCAGGAGGAATGGAATAATGGAAATTAAATTCTGGTTAAACGGAAAGAAAATCCAGGAAGAAATTCAGCCGGACATGCTGCTACTGGATTTGTTAAGGGCAAAAGGCTGCTATAGTGTGAAAAGAGGCTGTGAAACTGCAAACTGTGGACTTTGTACCGTACTTTTAGAGGAAAAACCAGTGTTGTCCTGTAGTTTTCTGGCTGCCAGAGCAGATGGAAAACATGTGGTAACTTTAGAAGGAATGCAAAAAGAGGCAGAGGAAATCGGCGGGTTTCTGGCGAAACAGGGGGCAGAACAGTGCGGTTTCTGCAATCCGGGATTTTTAATGAATATTTTTGCTATGTTAAAAGAATTAGAAAATCCTACAGAAGCGGAAATTAATGAATACTTAGCAGGAAATCTTTGTCGGTGCAGTGGTTTTATGGGACAGACCAGAAGCATTCTGAATTACCTGGAATATAAGAAAAAGCAGAAAAAGGGGGAAGATAAGGAATGAAATATGTAAACACATCGGTAGAAAAAAAAGATGCCATGGCCCTTGTAACTGGTCAGCCGGTGTATACAGATGATCTGGCGCCAAAGGACTGCCTGATTGTGAAGCTTCTTAGAAGCCCTCATGCCCATGCGCTGATTGAAGAAATTGACACACAGGCTGCTTTTAAAGTGCCGGGAATTGCCTGTATACTTACTTATCAAGACGTTCCACAGGATCGCTTCACCTTTGCAGGGCAGACTTATCCGGAATTAAGCCCTTATGACCGTTTGATTCTGGACCAGAGAGTGCGTTTTGTAGGAGATGCTGTGGCCATTGTAGCAGGAGAAAATGAGAAAGCAGTTGACAAGGCGTTAAAGCTGATTAAAGTGAAATATCAGGTGCTTGAGGCAGTTCTGGACTTTCATGAAGCTAAGGATAACCCGATAGTGATTCACCCGGAAGACAACTGGGAGTCCAGAGTGCCGGTGGGAGCAGATAATAAGCGGAATCTCTGTGCCGCCCGGGAAGAAAGCTCTGGAGACGTGGAAGCTGTTTTAAAAGCATGTAAATACACTGTTGACAGAACCTATCACACCAAGGCAAATCAGCAGGCTATGATGGAAACCTTCCGAAGCTATACTTATCTGGATCATTTCGGACGGATGAATGTGGTAACCTCCACACAGGTTCCTTTCCACGTGAGAAGAATTCTGGGAAGAGCGCTGGGAATCGGTGCATCTAATGTGCGTGTAATCAAACCTCGTATCGGAGGCGGCTTTGGGGCGAAACAGACATCAGTAACAGAAGTATATCCGGCGCTTGTTACCTTAAAGACTAAAAAGCCTGCCAAGCTGGTATATTCCCGCTATGAATCTCAGATTTGTTCCTCACCACGTCATGAAATGGAAGTGCGGGTACGTCTGGGTGCAGATGAACATGGTATTTTAAAAGCCATGGATATCCATACCTTATCCAACACAGGCGCTTATGGGGAGCATGGACCTACTACTGTAGGACTTTCCGGTCATAAGCCTTTGGGATTATATGGGAAAAAAGAAGCATATCGTTTTACTTATGAAGTAGTGTATACCAACCGCATGTCTGCCGGCGCTTACAGAGGTTATGGGGCTACCCAGGGAATCTTTGCAGTTGAGTCTGCAGTGGATGAGCTGGCCCATGAGATGGGCATGGATCCGGTAAAATTCAGGGAGCTGAACCTGTCCAGAGAAGGGGATCCGTTCCTGGGATATGATGGATGTCCGGTTGTCACAAGCTGTACCCTGGATAAGTGTGTGGAAAAAGCCAAAGAAATGATAGGCTGGGATGAGAAATATCCTGTGAAAGATATGGGAAATGGAAAAGTGCGGGCAGTAGGCGCAGCTCTGGCTATGCAGGGTTCCTCCATTGCAGGTGTTGATATCGGAGGCGCGGAAGTGAAATTAGGAGAGGACGGCTCTTATACTTTAAACCTTGGGGCAACGGATATGGGAACCGGATGCGACACTATCCTTTCTCAGATGGCAGCCGATATTCTGGAAACTGATATTGATAATATTATAGCATTCGGGGTAGATACAGACGTATCTCCTTACGATTCCGGCTCTTATGCTTCTGCCACTACTTATGTGACTGGTATGGCAGTTACCGATGCCTGCCAGAAGCTTCGCGCACAGATTCAGAAGCTTGGGGCAGAAATGTTGGAGAAAACGCCGGAAGAAGTAGATTTTGACGGAAAAGTGGTTTATGAACTGGATGGAGACAGAAAAGTAACCTTAGAAGAAATTGCAGTGAAAGGAACCTGCGGAAATAATGTGAATCTTCAGGCATCTGCCACCCGCTCTTCTAAGATTTCCCCGCCACCTTTCATGGTAGGTATGGCAGAAGTTGAGATTGACAAGGAGACCGGAAGTCTGGAACTGTTGGATTATGTGGCAGTGGTAGACTGCGGAACACCCATTAACCCAAATCTGGCAAGAGTACAGACAGAAGGCGGAATCGGACAGGGAATCGGCATGGCGCTTTATGAGGATATCCAGTACAATGAAAAAGGCCAGCTTCGGAACAATTCCTTTATGCAGTATAAGATTCCAACCAGACAGGATGTGGGCAAGATTCGTGTGGAATTTGCTCCAAGTTATGAAAAATCCCATCCATTTGGGGCGAAATCTATTGGTGAGATTGTTATTAATACCCCATGTCCTGCCATTGCCAACGCAGTGGATCATGCAGTGGGAGTCCGCATTCGTGAAATGCCTATTACAGCAGAAAAAATTGCAATGGAATTGTTAAAAAGACAGGAAAATAAATAAAAATCATATAGAAAAGAGGCAAAGAACATGTTTCAGCAGACAGCAAAGGAATTAATTGCATTTATTGAAAAAAGCCCTACCTGTTTTCAGGCAGTCGCAACCATGAAGGAAACATTGAAACAGGAAGGTTATCAGGAATTAAAAGAAAATGAAAAGTGGCAGATAGAAAAAGGCGGAAACTATTTTGTTACCAGAAATGATTCAGCTCTCATTGCTTTTTCAGTGCCACAGGGAGAGTGGAAAGGCTTCCGTATTATGGCAAGCCACAGTGATTCACCATCTTTCAAAATCAAAGATAATCCGGAAATGACTGTGGAAAACAAGTATGTGAAGCTGAATGTGGAGAAGTATGGCGGCATGATTTGCGCTCCATGGTTTGACCGCCCTCTTTCCGTAGCCGGACGGGTTGTGGTGAAAGAAAACAATGCCTTTGTTACAAAGCTGGTGGATATTGACAGAGATCTTCTTATGATTCCCAATCTGGCTATTCACATGAGCCGCCAGATTAATGATGGTTATCAGTACAGCGCACAGAAGGATATGCTGCCTCTGTATGGAGAAATCGGGGCAAAAGACACTTCATGGAGGCAGTAGCACAGAACGTAGGTGTAAAAGCAGAAGATATTTTGGGACATGACCTGTTTCTGTATAACAGACAAAAAGGAAGCATCTGGGGCGCACAGGAAGAATTTTTATCTGTAGGAAGACTGGATGATTTGCAGTGTGCTTTTGCTTCTTTAAAAGGTTTCCTGGGCGGGGAGAAAAAAGAGCATGTGGCAGTACACTGTGTACTGGACAATGAAGAAGTGGGAAGCAGTACCAAACAGGGTGCGGCATCCACCTTCCTGTATGATGTGTTAGTTCGGATGACGCGCAGTCTTGGCATGGACTATGAAGATTATTTAAGAACCCTGGCAGACAGCTTTATGGTATCTGCGGATAATGGACATGCACTGCATCCGAATTATACAGAAAAAGCAGACCCTGTAAACCGTCCGGTATTGAATCAGGGAATTGTGATTAAATATGCAGGAAACCAGAAATATTGTACAGACGCTGTATCAGCAGCCATGTTTAAAGATTTATGTAAACAAGCAGAAGCGCCATATCAGACCTTTACCAACCACTCTGATGTTCCAGGCGGTTCTACCCTTGGAAATATTTCCAATACAAAGGTAGCGTTAAACAGTGTTGATATTGGACTTCCGCTTCTTGCAATGCACTCCCCATATGAGACAGCAGGAGTGAAAGATACTTATTATTTAGTAGAAGTAGCGAAAAAACTTTTTGCCTGAGATATTATCTGCACCTTTTTCCATGATAAGGAAGAAGGTGCATTTTTCACCCTTTACATGGAATCCAAAGCCCAGGTTGTTTCCTGAATCAGTGGTAAATCCACAATCCTCTTCTGAGAGCAGTTGAAAACCGTTTTTTCTCAGCTCCTCATGGAAATAAGAATTTTGAAAATTCTGGCGAGAACATTCCGGATACATACTAAGGAGCTGCTTCATAGATTTTGGAGCATGCTTAAAGTAGAAATAGGTGCCGATTACATCTGCCTGTGGACTGAAATAAGGGCGCAGCTTCTGGTATAAAAAGCTGGGGTGGTAAAAATTATGTTCATTTACCGCAAAAAAATCCAGATGCAGGTCAATACATTCTGATTTCAAAGGAAAAGTGGTACTGCTATCTGCCAGATACAAAATATCCAGATCCGGGCGTTGTTTTTCAATAAGGTGTTTATACATCAACAGAGTTTCCGGATATTTGTCAATAACAATATAGCGGCTGTCCCCAGGAAGATATTCCAGATGATTGTGCATGAAGAACCAGGCATTGACATAGGTTTCTGCAATGACCTTGTGATGTAAGTTGACCTGCTCCATGCGTTCCAGCATCCAGTTATAAGAGCGCTGAAACATGGAAATCAACTGAGGTGGAAGGTCTTTATATAATTCTCTGGTTACATCAGGAGTGTCCTGAAGATTGGTATTCTTATTTGGAGTCATGAGAATGCCCTTGTCAATCACAGCCTTATAGCCGCAGGAGCATCCAAGAGCGCCATGGTAGAGGAAACGCTGATCCATTTCCACATCCGTAAGAGACAGGGAACCTTTGCATACAGGACAGCAAAGGAGAGGAAGCATGGACAGGGGAACTCCTGTTTTCAAGGTAGCAGAAGCAGGGTGCTGATCAAGGTCTTTGATTTTTTCTTCCAAGCACCCTATGATTTTTTGCTTTTGCTGAATTTCCTGGAGACAGAAATCACGTTTTCCGGTATAGATAGCCTTCAGTTCCTCCACATCCTGAGGGTCTGCCAGACCGGAGACCCGTTTTAAGGACAGAATGATGTGGATTTCCCGGAGAGAAAAATCCAGTTCTTTTAATTCCAGAATCCATTCCAAATCCTTAAGAGTAGCCTGATCAAAGACATACTGTCCCTTTGGACGGGGAGGAACCAGAAGACCGTATTTGATATAATAATAAAGATTGTCCACAGAAATATGATACAGTTCAGATACTTTTCCGATCCGCATAAGAGCCACCTCCTGTTTTTTTTTATCCTAACACAAATCTGGAGTATACTCCAGGTTTTTTATAAGTTTTTGGGAAACCGCAGGTTGACATGAACCGGACTCCATATTCTACAATGGCAGAAATAAAAAACAAGGAGTAAAAGCATATGAAAATTATGAAAAAATCCTGTCAGCGGACAGAAGAAGATAGAAAAAACCTTACAAAAACAGTGGAAGAGATGATTAACTATGTAAGAGAGCAAAAGATGCTGCCTTAAAAGAATATAATCTGAAATTTGATGGCTGTACCAGAGAAACCTTGCGTGTGAGTAAAGAAGAAATTCAGGTGGCATACACCAAACTCACTGCACAGGAAATTGAAGATTTAAAGGCAGCAGCAGCCAATATCAGAGCCTTTTCCAAGGCGCAGAAAGAAACCGTAAGACCTTTGGAAAACTTCAGCCCAGCGCCGGGAATTTTCCTGGGGCATAGAATTATTCCTGTAAAATCCTGTTGCTGTTATGTGCCGGGAGGAAATTACCCTTTGTATTCTACAGCCCTTATGTTAATTATTCCGGCGAAAACCGCAGGAGTGGAGCGGGTGGCAGCCTGTTCGCCTGTTATGAAAGGAACTAATGAGATAAATCCGAAAACTCTGGTAGCTATGGATATTGCAGGGCTGATGAAATTTATGCAGTAGGAGGAGCACAGTCCATTGCAGCCTTTTCTTATGGCACAGAAGAAATCAAGCCTGTGGATATGATTGTAGGACCTGGAAACCGTTTTGTCACAGAGGCGAAACGCCAGTGCTACGGACAGGTGGGAATTGATTTTGTGGCAGGTCCCAGTGAAGTTCTGGTGATTGCAGATGGAAGCGGAACACCAGAAATTGTGGCAGCCGATTTGCTGGCTCAGTCAGAGCATGACCCAAATGCAAAGGGCATTCTGATTACAACAGAAGAGTCTTTTGGAACAGCAGTGATGGAAGCGGTTGAGAGAGAGTTGGCTGTACTGGAAACAGCAGAAATTGCCAGAAAATCCTGGGAAGTTTATGGAGAGGTGATACTGGTGGATTCTCTGGAAGAAGCTGTCTGTCTGGCCAATGAATATGCGCCGGAGCACCTGGAACTGAATGTTCAGAATCCAGAAGAAGTGTCAAAGCAGCTTTATAATTACGGTTCCCTTTTTATGGGAGAAAATACAGCGGAAGTGTTTGGGGACTATGCATCAGGAACCAACCACACACTTCCAACCCTTCGGGCAGCCAGATATACAGGCGGAGTGTGGGTTGGAACATTTTTGAAAACCTGTACTTACCAGAGCATGACACCTGAGGCGGCTGCAGAGCTGGCTCCGTTGGTGTACCGTATGGCAAAGGGAGAAGGGCTTATGGGGCATGCAAGAGCGGCTGAGGTACGAAAAAGTCTGATATAGTTTTTGATAGACTTAAGGCAAAAATTATTAATTTTTGGGATGATTCTGAAGAATTGTCCCAAGCAGATGTCGTTTCTGCTTCGGTAGTAATGACATCTGCTATTTTTTCTTGTTGAATTTTTTTAAGATATTATGTACTTGTGATTTTACAGTACTCATTTCTACACAGCGCAGTTCGCATACATCCTTTTTACTGTATCCATTAGAAAGTAAATATAAAGTATCCAGTTCTCGTGGTGTCAGTGTTGAAAGTAAATTCAGCATAAAAAGGAAACTGCTTTCATAGGTTTTTACCCGTTGAAATTCGTTGCGTATTTTATCCGCTATTTCAGGGCGGATGGGAGATGAATTATGATAGGCGCCAATAATACCCTGAAGAATTTCTTCTTCGGAAGCATTCTTTAGAATATAATCGCAGGCGCCTAAACGGAAAGCAGAGAAAATTAATTCATCTTCTTCATACACAGTAAGAATAATAATTTTTATTTGAGGATTTTCTGATAATATTTCACCCGTAGCCCGTATTCCGGCATCTTTACATTCCATTTCAATGTCCATAAGAATTACATCCGGTTTTAATTCGCTGGCTTTTTTGCATGCGTCTATTCCATTGTCTACATCAGCCAATACCTGAATTTCAGGATGACTGCCTAAAATTTTGACATATCGTTTGCGGATAGGGGCAATATCTTCAGCTATTATTACTTTAATTGGATTAATCATGATTAGTTTTCCTTTCTGGTGTGTGCAACGGATTTCGATTGTATAATGCCTTCTTTTGTTATAAGAGGGAGAAAAATTCTAGTGGACGTTCCTTTTCCTAATGTACTGACTACATCTATTTTTCCTTCATGAGCATGAATAATTTTATAGGTAAGAGTCAGCCCGATTCCCCAGTGTTTGGAATAAGGATGGGAAGAATAAAAAGGCAAAAAAATCTGTTCAAGATTTTCTTTAGAAATCCCTTTTCCGGTATCTTTGATTTCTATCCATGCATAACGTCTATTGGTTTTCAAAGTTAAAATGAGACTTTTTTGTTCATTTGAAATATCGTTCATAGCATCTAGAGAATTCTTTATAATATTATGGATTGCCTGATCCATATAAACTGGATCAACCATAGCCCAAATAGTTTCCTTTGGATAGTTCTGAACTACAGAAATTTCGGATAATTCCAGGGAAAAGTTTTTAAGCGTTTGTTCCAGGATTTCCTGGAGTGAAAAAAGTTTTAGGTTCAATTCACTTGTTTTGGTGCTGCGATGAATTTCATCAATTCTAGAATAAAGTGTTTCACAGCGTTTTTTTATATTATTTAGAATTTCTGTCTCTTCTGGTGAAGGCGTTAAAAGTTCCGCTTCAGATTGTAGAGCAAGAATTTCGTTTTTTATGTAATGGCAGAAAATTTTCGAAGTTGTTTCAGAAGAACTGATCCCTTTTGAAATACTAAATTCTGATAATGCCATTTGGTTTGTAAGCGTTGCCAGCCAGTAAGTGCAGTAAGTTAATAGGCCTGCAGCAGCAATTAAAAAATAAGGAAAGGCATCATAAAATAAGGAATGACTGCTTAAATGGATGGAGCGGTATGTATGTGTTCCGGCAATTTTGGAAATTTTCAAAAGAAGCTGGGAGCCAGAGATATAAAAAATACATATACCAAAGAAAAAATTCCGTAGCTGATGCATAAAAAACAATGATTAAAACGGAATAATTTTAGTTTTGGAGAATTACGCAAGGCGATAAGCAGAAAAATCATACAGGATAAAACGATAGCATTATTGCATACTCTGGTAATTTCCATAATAGAAAATTCCATCTTTTCGTATTGGGCTACACTCATGTAGCTTGGATATAAATAATAATATAGTTTATAATTTGTTACAGGATCATATAATATAGCAAGAAAAATATAGTATAACCATACAGCAGCTTTTAAAAGTTTTTCTGTAATGCGTTTTTTTGGGATGGCAAAAAGAAAAGGCAAAGTATGTGCTGATGATTACAATACTAAGGCTGGAAAGATTCATTAGGCGAATCAGGTTTATTTTGCTAATTTTAAAAAAGAAAAACCATCTCCAAATAAAATTAGGAAGATAAAAATAGGATTTTATAAGATTATAATAGTAAGTATCTTTAGAAATATAGACAATCATGGAGCTAAGGGCAACAAAATAAGAAAAAAGTAAAAAAATAAGCACTGTGTGATTTTTGTTACCTCTAAAATATAGAATGATTAAGAAAAATATCAAAGCTAAAATTAAAATCAAGAAATAAAACATACAACCATACCTCTTTCTTTTTTAGTATAGCAGAATTAGTAAAATAAAAAAAGGTGGATAAAATTTCAACCTGTCTGATTAAGTTAGTCTATTGTATAGTTAGTATAGCAAAACAAATATACAGGGTCAAGTCAGAGGAAACTTGGCAAAAGGAGGTAACTATGAAGAAGAAACGAATAGCAGCAGGAATTATGAGTGTAATAATGGCAGCGGGGATGCTGGCAGGATGCGGAGGAAGCGGAGGTAATAAAGAAGCGGAATCAGCGAAGACAGAAGATGGAAAAGTAAATCTGAAGTTTTACATCTGGAGCGATGAAGAAAACTACATGACAGAGATCGCTGAAAACTATAATAAAAGTCAGGACAAGGTTACAGTCGAAGTTGTGAGTATTGCAAACGATAGTTACGATGATAAGTTAAAAGTTATGCTTTCTGCAGGAAGTGATGCAGATATTGTAGATATCCGGACTATGAATCAGGTTCAACAATTTCAAGATTCAGGTGCACTTACAGATATTACAAAAATGGTAGAAGAGAGTGATTTGGATATTAGCAAGTATGGCTCTTTATGGGATGCATCTTACCCTGAAGGTAAGGTATGGGCGCTGCCTACACGCTCTACTTGTTGGATGCTGTTTTATAATGAAGACTTATTAAAAGATGCTGGAATTACCATGCCAGAACAAATGACCTGGGACGAATATGGCGATATGGCAAAAGAATTGACTTCTGGTGATGGGAAACAGTATGGTGGTTATTGGATTAACTGGGACATTTATCACGCTATTGCAACACAGCAGGAGTGTTATTTGAACGCAGATGATATTACACCAGTGAAACAATCATTAGAGTATTTCTTTTAAATTTTATATCTGATTTTTGATTATCCGCATAAACACTATACTTTCAAACATTTTGAAGTATAGAAAACTATTCATTTTACCACGAATTTACCACGATTGAATGAGCCTTGATATGACACAAAAACAACATGGGAGATAGCACAAATATCTGTGTATCTCCCGTTTTTCATTCATGTAGTATGATTATTTTACTCTGATTTCAAATTTCAAGATTGCTTTCATCATTTCTGTATGGATTTGACCTTTTAATTCTTCATCAACCTGCATAATGATTTTACCACTTTCAGAGTGGTAAAACGGACGCAAGCATAATTTACATATATAAGCGTCATAAAACTTCAAAATCTCTCTTATGGCAGTTTCATTTCCAGCAGACGCTTGACATATTACTTTTAATGTAGGGTAGCCATATTCTTTTTTCATTGGTTCAATTCCTTTCTTTCAATACTGTTTTTAGTTTCTTCAATCCGTTACTTCTTCTGCGATAAATAGCAGAACGTGATACATGATATAATTCGGCTATTTCTTGGTCGCTCATACTTTGAAAATAGCGTAATAGAATTACATCACGCTCTTTATTCGATAACTTATATAAAGCAACAGCAAGTTTCTCATTTGATATTTGAATTGTAAAATTCAAGACTTCAAACGAAATGTAATCACAAGAATAGTTATCCTTAGTTACACATTCAACATTTTTCGTATCTGATAATTCACAGAATAAAACTTCACGCTTAGAACGTCTTGCAAACTGTCTGTTTCTGTTTTTTACTGTGCATTTAATAACAGTCATCATCAAAGCATTAAACTGTATTCTAACGATATGCTCGAAAGAAGATGGGTTCATAATCTCACCTCCTTTCCGCATACGCTGAAATATATAAACGGAGATACCGTCTATATCTTTGGAAAATACAAAAAGAAGAACAAGAAAAAAGTCCGTACAAAATATACCGTCTGTACGAACTTTTAATATTGTAAAATATTTAGTTGTTGATAAAATGCTGTTAGGTAGTGCATAATCGTATAAGATTATTCCTAAAACTTTCCACAGCAGTTACTTTCAATGCTTTTATATCTTGCTTTTTTAGTTCTATCATAAAGTTTTCCATATAACCGCTTAATAATTTGATTACTTGTTAAAATAGTTATAATGCAGGCGACTATGTGACTGATTAAAATCGCTATCCAAACACCATTTAAATTTTCTGCCAGCCAAGATAATAGATAGGCAAAAGGAATACGAATAATAATATAGTAGAATATCATTAGTATCATACTTTTTGTTGGTTTTCCTATACCATTTAAAGTACCTAAGTAGCAACTAGTAATAGTGTAAAGAACATAACCGATACTAACAATTAAAAAATAATGGCTGACAACATTTGTTACAGCTACGTTGGAAACAAACAATTTTGCCAACTGTTTAGAGAAGAAAATAACAACTGCTGATAATACACTTGAAACAACAATACCATATTTTAACGCCAATTTCAGATAATTCTTTGCTCTGTCGATACGTTGTGCTCCAATACATTGCCCTACGATTGAAGTCAACACCATATTAAGAGCCATAGCAGGATAAAATAATATCATTTCTAATTTTCCAGCAACTCCGTAGCCAGCAATAGCAGAAATACTATAAGTACTAACAATAGCAGTTAAAAAATGTTGTACTAATAGCAGGAATACTTTGTTGAATGACAGACGGCACAGCATTTTTTACAAACGGCATAATCTCTTTTGTATCAAAATCAGATAGTGAAAGGTTAAATAATTTTTTACGATAAATATAAATGCACATAAACGCCAAACAAATAATCTGTGATATTAAGGTTGCGATTGCCGCTCCGTGAAATCCAATTATGTTAATGAAAATAGGATCTAAAATAGCATTCAATAAAGTAGACACAAGCATTGCAACTGCTTGAAACATAGTATTGCCAAAACTTCTTAAAATGGCTGTAAAGTATAAATACAAATAAACTGCTACATATCCCAAAGCATATATAGATAAGTAATTTTTTTGCCATATCAAAAATTTCAGTCGGTGTATTTAAAACTATCAAAATAGGCTCTAAAAAAATCTCCAACACAATTGTCATAAACACTGAAAGAATTATAGATACAAAAAAAGAAGTAACTATAATATTCTTTTTCTTTTGCTCATTTTTCGCACCAATTACCTGTGATAATAGAATGGCTAACCCGTTTGTTGCTCCCATACCAATTGAAGTTAAGATTAAAATAATAGGTGTCGAGTTTGTTAACGCTGCGTATGCCTGCTCACCTAACAAATTTCCAATCCAAAGACTGTCTACGAGATTATATGCCATATTTAAAAACATAGCTATTATCATAGGAACAGTCATTTCAAGTAAACATTTTTTTGTGTTTCCGTTTACAAAATCAATATTTTTGTTCATTTTAATTCCTCCTATTGAATGAAAATTATTCATTTAATTTATTTAAATATTCCCTGCCTTTTGGAGGGGAAGATTTAAAGCCTAAACAAGTCCCTAAAAAATGCCTTTATCCGTGAACTCTTTTCTTTAATTGATATATCGGTATTTAAAATAATTCCTAGTTGTCCATATATGCAAAAACTGGCATACATTTCAACATCATTGACTTGTATTTCATTTGTGTAATTTGCTCTTTCAATAATTTCAGATACAATAGGAAAAAGTTTTTCACATACATTCAATGTTAATAAATTATGGAAATTTTTATTTTGGTTATTATGAAAAACTGGATAATATGTATCATTCTTCTTGTTCTGCAAAAAGTATCATCTTCCGCAAAATATCTTTTAAACTATCCTTTTTTATATTTATATTTTTTGTCATATTGGCGACTAAAATATTTGAATATTCATTGATAGCAGACTGAAAAAGTACATCTTTTGATGGGAAATATCTATAACATAATCCTTGTGCTATTCCAATTTCTTTTGCTATGTCTGATATTGAAGTTTTTTCAAACCCATTTACACTAAATAATTTAATGGCTGTTTCTAAAATTTCTTGTTTACGTTCCTCTGGTTCTTTTGAAATACGCATTGTTTTCTTTCCTTTCTTGCGGTTTAATTATTGTATGCTATAATTAAACAAGATCTTGTGCCAAAAGATTTCCATTCAATTTCGTGGAAGTCTTTTGATAATAATAACAACATTTCCTTTTTTGAATAAATCTTTACATCTCCACTATTGCTGTGTTTCATATAGTAATTCATTATCTGTCTTGCTCCGATTGGTTGCCAACAATCACCGATAATGAAACTCCATTTTGCTTTAAACACCTAGACACTTCTTTCTCTACAATATCTGGTTGTGGATAATGATGAAATGAGTCATTACATACAATGGCGTCAAAAGAACTAATCTTCAAAAGGTAATCTCTCAGAGTCGCCTAAGATAAGTGTTGCATCATTTCCTAGTTTATTTTTTGCAATTTCAAGCATATTGGGAGATATATCTATTCCAAATAGTTGTTCTGCTATATTTAATTCTTTTATTTCTTTAAGTAACGCACCCGTTCCACAACCTAAATCTAATATAGAATGTATATTCTTATTTTTTAAATTTTCTATAATCGGCTTATAGAGTTTTCGAGCATGTTCCCCCTGAATATTTGTATCATAATCGGCAGCTTGCTTATCAAAAGTCTTTTGTGATTTTTGTTTCGTAATATTCATGTAATCAACTCCTTTCACTAAAATTATATCTCGTGAATGAACGATTGTCAATGAATAAAATTCATTGAATTTCATTCATTTCAAAGACGTGTATCTCTGATTTAAAATACACGCCTTTTTGATTACCCTACAATCTTCCAGTTACTATTCCTTATATAGCCCAAATTTGTACCGTGACAATTTCATTGATATTATCCGATTTACCACAAATCAAATTTTATCTTTTCTTCCTCTTGATTACCCTCCACAGAAAAGAAAAAGCCTGTCAAGAGCCTTGCCACCATTGGTGGTGCTTTGCACTCTTTACTGGGCTTTTTGTTTGCTGTATCTTCTACAAAGAGGGAAAAAGTTATTCGTCCTCATCATCAAAATGGTTATTTTTCAATACTTCCCGTAATAATTCCATATCTTCTTTTGAATTGGGGTTTATCATTTTTACGACTTGATAAGGTGTCCTATATTTATGTCCCTCTATGCTTTCCCCGAACATATCCATGCTGTATAAATCATCATAGCGGTCTAACAGTTTTTGAAACTTCAAATGCTGGATAAATTCTTTGATTGGATAAAGGTCGGACGCTACAATACTTTTCCCGTTGATGTAGTCGGTAATATATTCCCGTAACTTTTCCAACTCATATTCCAGCCATTCTTCCTCGCTGTCAAAGAAGTTGTCATAATGTCCATGTTTTAGTTCTGCATTTAATCGTTCTTCAATTCTTAAAAACTGGCAGACTTCCTTTTCGGATTGATTAACATACTTCCATTCTCCCGATAATAATTCATTGGGCATTACACCCAGCACGTCCATTATCTTTTCTAATGTATCGAAGGTAGGAAAATTCACACCTCGTTCAATCTTGGAAAGGCTCTGCATATTGATACCGATTTTATCCGCAAGTTCCTGTTGTTTCATTCCTCTGTGTTTTCTTATGGTCTGTATGTTCTCTCCTAAGAAACTGATTTTCTTTTCGTAATGCTCCATAACTTAGTATAACCGCTCCTTTCGTTGCTTTTCTTGGCATTTATAAGCATATCATACTTAATCTACATCTAAAAGTCAACAAAAACTTCTTGACAAGTAATTCTAATGGCGTTATTATCGTATCAGATAGAGTGATTAAGCACGATAAGGTCAATCACACGCTTGAGTAAGCATAGAGAAGATACATTTTCACTTTGATAGCATGAATAAGCATGGACTATCAGACCGAAAATAGTGGTTTCCAAAAGGGGCTGGCTGGACGGGGCACGTCCCCCAGACGTGTTCGGACAGACAGTTCCTTTTGGAAAGGGAACGCCTTTAGGCGTTCGTAAAGGGCGTATATGTAACACCGCCCTGCGCATACATGTCATAGTACCTAG
>ENA-OQAA01000086-OQAA01000086.1-human-gut-metagenome-genome-assembly--contig:-NODE-86-length-63422-cov-3.612149_pt1 | contig 63422 bp, 63 predicted proteins | sample MGYA00242489_ERZ504515 | MGnify/ENA primary metagenome ERZ504515 (study PRJEB26092, sample SAMD00036237) | human gut metagenome | host: Homo sapiens | study: EMG produced TPA metagenomics assembly of... | reverse complement strand
TAGCGAGAGGGGGATTCGAACCCTCGACACCGCGGGTATGAACCGCGTGCTCTAGCCAACTGAGCTATCTCGCCATATTCAATTTAAAAACTTTGCTGGAAAAGTCTGTGCGTATAAAAGACTATCAGCAAAGTAGCGAGAGGGGGATTCGAACCCTCGACACCGCGGGTATGAACCGCGTGCTCTAGCCAACTGAGCTATCTCGCCATATTCATTTCATAAGTATGGGGCCTACAGGGCTCGAACCTGTGACCCTCTGCTTGTAAGGCAGATGCTCTCCCAGCTGAGCTAAGACCCCATATACAAACTGTGAAGTATCTTCTCTTCCGCAGCTCGCTTTGCTATTATACTATTAACTGTCGCAAATTGTCAACAACTTTTTTTAATTTTTTCAAAAAAAATTTAGAATTATATTTTTTTACTATTTTATTGGAAAAAAAAGAAAACTAGAGCCTTTCTTAAACATGCTCTGGAAACAGAAATTTTTATTTTGGGTCCTTATTTGCAAAAAGCGGAAAACAATTTGGCAAGTAAGGTTCTTTCCAAAATGAGAATTGATGTTATACTGAGTCTGTAAACAAGAAGAGCAAACAAAAGCATACCGGATACCTGCAAGAAGAAAAAGAACGGACGCAGTGTATTCGTATGGTCTCATAAAAAAGAGCTCACAAACATGCCCTGAGATCATAATTGCGATCAGCTGACAATTGTTTTTCCTATTAGGAAACGTCAGTTGGCGATACGAAAAATAGAAGAGGAGAAGATGGTATGAAGATTTTAGATTCCAAATTTATGAAGGGCTTTATCAAAATGGCAGACGATGGTTTCCAGCAGGGCTGGCATGAGAGAAACGGCGGAAACTTAAGCTATCGTCTGAAAGCAGAAGAAGTAGAAATGATCCGTCCACGTCTGAATGCACCAGGCGAGTGGCAGCCTATCGGCACAGAGGTGCCGGGACTTGCAGGAGAGTTTTTCCTGGTAACCGGAAGCGGCAAATATTTCAGAAACATAGCAGTTGACCCGGAAGCATGTCTTGCAATCATTGAACTGGATGATAAAGGTGTTAATTACAGAATCCGCTGGGGACTGGTAGAAGGCGGCCGCCCGACCAGCGAGCTTCCAACCCACCTTATGAATCATGAGGTAAAAAAGAAGCTTACAAACGGCAGACATCGTGTTATTTATCATGCACATACAACCAACACCATCGCATTAACCTTTGTCCTTCCATTGGATGACAAGGTATTTACAAGAGAGCTTTGGGAGTCTGCAACAGAATGCCCGGTTGTTTTTCCAGACGGTGTAGGTGTTGTAGGCTGGATGGTACCAGGCGGAAGAGAAATTGCAGTAAAAACAGCTGAGTTGATGAAGAAATATGATGTTGTTATCTGGGCACATCACGGAATGTTCTGCTCTGGTGAAGACTTCGACCTGACCTTTGGTCTTCTTCACACTGTAGAGAAATCTGCAGAAATCCTTGTAAAAGTCATGTCCATGGCTCCACGCAAGCTGCAGACCATTACACCAGATGATTTCCGCGCAGTAGCAAAGGACTTCCACGTTACCCTGCCGGAAGAATTCCTTTATGAAAAAGAACAGTGATTAATAGGAAAAAGAAAGATCTGTCAGTTAAGAAAAAGTTTCTGACAGGTCTTTCTGGCAGAAAAATACAGGATTGGAATTTTGCCAATTAAGAAATTTAGAATTCATTCTGCTGTTTTATGTTTTTGTCGGTAAGTTTTTGGATTGTCGCCCATATAGCGTTTGAAAATTTTGGTAAAATAAGAATAATTGCCATAACCTACACTGTCTGCGACGGTAACAATGGGAAAATTGGTTTCCACCAGAAGCTCTGCTGCCATAGTGACACGTTCATTTGTAATATATTCCAGAATTGTCATGCCGGTCTCTTTTTTGAACAGCCGCATCAGGTATTGCTCATTGAGGTGGACTTGGTTGGCAATTGCTTCCACATAGATCGTTTCCTGAATATGCTCCAGGATAAACTGTTTTGCATCACGGATCATCTGATCCTGCTCCGTATGTACATTCTGGGAAATTAGCTTCTGCATGATCTCATCTGGGATTTTTTCTATCTTTTCGGTATTTTCGGTTGCCTTGTCCAGACGTTTCACAAGCTCACACAAAACCTCATCCAGTTCCTCATAGTCAATAGGCTTCAGTATATAATCTGCACTTCCAAGCTTCAGTGCCTTCCGTATATATTTATATTCCGGGTGGCAGGTAACGTAAACACATTCCGTAAGGGGATAATAGATTTTTACCCACTCGAATAATTCCAGACCGCTGCCGTTTGGCATTTCGATGTCACAGAGCATGAAATCAATCTTTTGCTGCCGGAATATTTCCTGGGCTTCCTGCATGGATTGTGCGGTAAAAACCTGATCCACATGATATCTGGACCAGTCTACCCTTCGTTTTAATGCGTTCACAGCAACGATTTCATCATCTATAAGTAATGCCTGCATGTCTTATTCTCCCATTTTTGTAATATTTTTTAAATCCTTCAGTGAAAGGCTCAATCCTCGTCCTCGTCCTCAGCATGATGAATCGGAAGGATGATCGAAATTCGGGTTCCGTGTGGCTCATCCCTGCCAATTTCAAAACTGGTATTCAGCCCATAAAGAACCTTCAATCTCTCAATTGCATTCTGGATTCCGATGCCAAGCCCCGGCTGATGTTCGCCTGTTTCCTGGAAAAGTTTTATCTTTTTCAGTGTTGTTTCATTAATCCCTTCACCGGTATCCAGCATCCGGATTCGAAGGTGCTCTTCATCATATTTTTGAGCGATTACGAAAATATCAATGTGATTGCCGATCCGGATGGAATGCTTAATAGAATTTTCTGCAAAATTCTGGATCAGAAGAGGTGGTACCAGGCAATCCTCGATTTCCTCAGCATATTCTACCATGGCAAAAAAAAGTTTCCGGATAGCGTACCTGCTGAATATCAAAATAATTCCGGATATGATCCATTTCTTCCTTCAACGTTACAAAATCTGAATTGGCGTTGACAATATAACGGAAATACCGGGAGAGTAGAAGAATCATTTTCTGGATCAGCGGATATTCCTCCTGCTCATAGCTGTACAGGATATTCAGGGTGTTCAGGATAAAATGAGGCTGGATCTGCTGACTGAGAAATTTCATTTTGATTTGCTGCTTTTCCAGCTGAACCTCATATACATGAATTTTTAAGTCTGAACCTGATCCATCATGCGGTTAAAGCTTTTGTTGATCTGGGTAAACTCCATGCTTTTGCAGTTTTCCTCGATACGGTAATCAAGATCGCCTTTTTCAATGATTTCGATGGCACCAGTAAGTCGTTTAAGAGGGTGAATGAGCCATCTCCTTTCAAAAAACAAAAGAATTGGCATGGATAAAAATACCAGGATCAGGGAAATGACTTCAAGAACCCGGATAGGAACAGGAAGACTGCCAAAGGTACTTTCCCGTTTGTTTATTTCTACCATTGTAACACCAAAGTCATCTATTGGTGACAGATAAACCTGGTAATCCCGGGAATTTTTCAGCTGCTCAAGGCTAAGACCTGTATCGGAAAAAAAGTCTGTTCCTTCCTGGGAAAAAATGGTTTCTTCGGTATTGGTGAAAAAGACAATTTTACCGCCTTTATTTTCGGACTGCCCAAGCTTTGGCAAGGTACGTTCCAGATTCAGAAGAATGCCACAGTGGATTTTGTTCCAGGTTGCAGAACCGTACAATACCATTGTGTCATCAAGGGTATCAACAGACCATTGCATACCTTTTCCTTTGCCGGGATCGTAGACACTGTCAATCAGTTCCCGATAGGCATCGCTTTGGATACCAGGTGCTCCACTGGTGACAACATAACCGTTTTGGGGAAAAGAAAACCATACCAGGTCAGCTATGGAATGCTCCTGGCGGAGGTCATCCGCATCCTGCACCACTTTCCGGATAAGGTTTCCCTTTTTTACATTATTGAGGGAATCAAGTGCTGTGGATAATTCCTGAAATTCTGAATTTTCGGAATTTATGCACAAATATATTTCACGTCGGCTGACGTTCTGAAGCTGCTGGGTAAAATTAAATACGTTCATATCCAGTGCATTTTGAATTTCTTTTTCTACCTGTCTCTGTGCATTGCTGACTGTCATGCGCATCAGAACGATTGTGATGACATTAAATGGCATCAGCAATGCGATGATAAGCAGGATGATTCGGACAGCAGTGGATTGAAGAAAAAGCTGCTTTTTAAATGAAAATTTTTTCATGGCCTGGTTCCCCTTTGATAAACATTCGTAATTATAATCATAATATAATTTTTTTGACTATGCAATGCCAGATTGCTAGTAGAAAATCTGAAGTCCTTATGCTAAACTTAAATGGTTGACCGAATTAATCAATGCATATCAGGAGTTATATACTATGAAAAAAGAAATACATAAGACAATTCTGAAAATAGGGCTGCTTGCTGTACTTACCGCTGGTACAGGATTAAAGGAAGCTAATGCAGCTATCCAGACAGATAAGGCTAAAGAGCCATATGAAGTGGCGGTCCAGATGGTTGTTCTGCCTGGAACAGAGATTCAGAATGAAGCAGATATTGAGGAAGCGATTGATGCAATCACACTGCCTGCCATAAACTGTACTGTAGATCTGCAGTTCATCTGGATCAGCGAGCTTCCAAATACAACCAATCTAGCAATTGCAGGAAATGAAAAAATCGACCTGATTCATGTGGGAACAGTGCAGCCTTTATCCTCACTGGTCGGAGCAGATATTTTGTATGACATGAATACAGATGATCTGTTACAAAAGCATGGTCAGGAATTGGTATCGCTGTATGGAAAGCTGCTTGAAAGTGGGAATGTAAATGGAAGACAGCTGGCAATTCCGGCAAAGCAGTTTAATTCTGAGAAAAAAGGCTTTTATTATAATAAAACCATTGCAGATAAGCTTGGAATCACAGTCCCGGATAAAGGGACACTGGATGATTTTGAAAAGGTGCTCTATCAGGTAAAGGCGTCTGGAGAAGACATCATGTGCTATTTTGTTGGTGGAGGAGATATAAATCTCATGGCATGGATGGTGCCATATGAAGCATATGGAAATGAAGCTGCATATGGGGCGGTCATGGATTCTTCGAAAGATACGGTGGTTGAGAATCTGTATGCTACAGAAGAATACCGGGATTATGTTTTGCGAATGTATAAATGGCGTCAGGACGGAATCATAGAAAAAGATCCGGCAGATACTACCAGTGGCAATGAATATCAGTATACACAGCGCTTGTTTTGCGGCGTTGGTAACTACAGCCCCATCCAGATGAATGAAAACCAGCACATTGCGGCTGAAAACGGTTTTGAATATGGCTACATGACAATGGTGGAGGCTCAGGTTACCAATTCTTCAGTGGCGGAAAGTATGTGGGGAATTGCGCGAAATAGTGAAAGACCAGACAAAGCATGGAATTTTTGAATCTTCTGTACAGTAATGCAGAGGTTGCCAATATTATGAAATATGGTCTGGAGGGAGAAAATTATAATTTTGTAGAGGGCTCTGATGATATTATTGAACGAAATAATTCCTATTTTCCCATGTTTTATGTAGGTGGGAACCAGAGAGAAATGTATTTACAGACTCCGGCCGGGGAAGATTTTATAGAACAGTGCGAGGCACAGGAAAAGGAGGCGAAGGTATCTCCACTTTTAGGGTATACCTTTGACGATACCAATTATCAGACAGAGGCTGCTGTTATTGGCAGCGTGATCTCAGAGTATACTCCTATTTTGCAGAACGGGCTTTGTGGGAGCGAGGAAGAAACCAAGGAATATCTGGATGAATTTCTGGCTGCCTGGATGCTGCCGGAATGAACGAAGTAATTGAGGCAAATCAGGCTCAGCTGGATGCTTGGCTGACAGACAATTCCATTCCATCTGTCCATAAGTGAGGTGCTAGAGCGAAAGCCTTTTTTAAACATGCTCCAGAAATAAGAGAATAAAACAACAGCATAAATTTAACAACAGGTCATAATAGTACAATTTTAAGGTTAGAATTGTACTATTTTTTTATGCCCAGATAACTAAAATTGTACTTGTAATTAAACAGACCGAAAAATAAAAAAAGGAAGGAATATTTAAATGAAGAAAAAAATAATCAGTACAGTATTAACAGCCTGCATGATGGCAGGTATGCTGACAGGCACAGGCGCGTATTCTGTTGCAGCAGCAGATTCATCCGTGATCAACATGGATGAGGATCCTTATCAGGTGGCAATTCAGATGGTAGTGCTTCCTGGTACAGAGGTTGCCGACGAAGCGGCTATGGAAGATGCAATCAATGCGATCACACTTCCGGCAATCAACTGCACCGTAGATCTTCAGTATGTATGGATCAGTGAATTGCAGAACACAACAAGCCTGGCAATCGCCGGAAATGAAAAGATCGATCTGGTACATGTAGGAACTGTCCAGTCATTATCCTCTCTGGTTGGCTCTGATATCCTGTATGACATGAATACAGATGATCTTCTGCAGACACATGGACCGGAACTTGTTTCCTTATTTGGTGATCTTCTGAATAGTGGAAATGTGGGCGGTAAACAGCTGGCAGTTCCGGCAAGACAGTATTGTGCAGTAAAGAAAGGCTTCTACTATAACAAAACGATCGCTGATAAGCTTGGTATTACCGTTCCGGAAAAAGGAACTCTTGATGATCTGGAAAAGGTTCTTTATGAGGTAAAAGATTCCGGAGAAGACATCATGTGCCATTTCGTAGCGGCGGTGATATGAACCTGATGGCATGGATGGTTCCATATGAAGCATTTGGAAGTGAAGCTGCTTATGGTGCAGTTATGGATTCCTCCAAAGATCTTACCGTCGAAAACCTGTATGCAACAGATACTTATAAAGATTACATCCTGAGAATGTATAAATGGAGACAGGACGGAATTATTGCAAAGGATGCTACAGATACCTCCAGCAGCACTGATTATCAGTATTCCCAGCAGCTGTTCTGCGGACAGGGCGATTACACACCACAGCAGATGAACGATAACCAGGTTGTTGCAGCACAGAACGGATTTGAATATGGTTATATGACACTGGTTGATTCCAGCATCACAAACTCCACAGCAACGGAATACATGTGGGGAATTGCAACAAACAGTGAAAGACCTGACAAGGCAATGGATTTCCTGAACTTCCTGTACAGCAATGCAGATGTTGCCAACATCATGAAATATGGTCTGGAAGGCACCAACTATAATTTTGCAGAAGGCTCCACCGATATCATCGAAAGCAACGGTTCTTATCTGCACTGTTTTATCAGGGTGGAAATCAGAAGGATATGTATATAAAAGCTCCTGCCGGCGAAGATTATATCGCGCAGTGCGAGGCACAGGAAGCAGAAGCAACCGTATCTCCATTGTTAGGCTACATGTTTGATGACACTGATTTCCAGACAGAAGCATCTGTAATCAGCAGTGTAATTTCAGAATACACACCTACCTTACAGAATGGACTTTGCGGAAGTGAAGAAGAAACCCTGGCATATCTGGATGAATTTGTGAATGCTCTGGATGCAGCAGGAATGAATGATGCAATTGCAGCAAACCAGGAACAGCTTGATGCGTGGCTTGCAGCGAAATAAAGATGAGTAAGAAACGGCGGGGAAAAGATAACAGATTCCCCACCGTTTTTTAGAAAGTGTGAGTGAATATGAAGAAAAAGAAAATCAACTGGAAACACTGGCTGCCCTTTTACATTATGTTTATACCTGGGCTGATCTATATGATCGTAAACAATTATATGCCACTTTACGGAATGCAGCTGGCATTTAAATCCTTCAGCTATTCGAAAGGAATTGCAGGCAGCAAATGGATTGGATTTAAGAATTTTAAATTCCTGTTCGCAACAAAGGACGCATTCATTATGGTCCGGAATACTCTTTTGTATAACATTCTGTGGATCTTTGTAGGAGCCGTTTTTGGAATTACGGTGGCAATTCTGTTCAATGAGATCCAGAACAAAATTGCAAAGAAATTTTATCAGACAGCAATCCTTCTTCCTTATCTGATTTCTATTGTTGTAGTTGCATATCTTGTATATGCATTTCTTGCAACAGATACAGGCCTTGTCAACAATGCTATTGTGAAGGGACTTCTTGGGAAAAAAGAAGGAGTTGCCTGGTATATGGAATCGAAATTCTGGCCGTTTATCCTGACCTTTGTACAGCAGTGGAAACAGATTGGATTTGGAATGCTTTTGTATCTGGCAAGTATTCTGGGAATCGACAAAACCTATTATGAAGCAGCAATGCTGGATGGTGCAACAAAATGGCAGCAGATAAAAAGTATTACCCTGCCCCTGTTAAAGCCAACGATCATTATGCTGGTAATCCTGAATCTTGGACAGATCTTCCGCTCTGATTTCGGACTTTTCTATCAGGTTCCAATGAATCAGGGTGCACTTTATTCCACCACACAGACCATTGATACATATGTGTATCGTGCCTTGATGGTGAACAACAATGTGGGAATGTCAGCAGCTGCAAGCTTTTTGCAATCTGTAGTAGGATTTATTTTTATTGTAACTGCCAATGCAATCGTAAATCATTTTGATAAAGACAGTTCATTATTTTAGGAGGCGGGAATATGGTATCAAAAGACGAAAAAAGATGGAGGGCAGCGGCACATATTGTGATGATTGTGTTGTCCGCACTGGCAATTCTGCCATTTATTCTGCTGATCATTGCATCTTTTACAGATGAAGATGTGGCATTGAAGTATGGTTACAGTTATTTTCCGCAAAAATTATCCCTGGATGCGTATCGGTATATTGCTGAAATGGTGCTACATTTTTTAGGGCTTATGGAATGACCATTTTGGTTACGGCGATTGGAACGGCGTCCTGTATTGTGCTGACAGCCCTGACAGCCTATGTACTTTCCAAAAGCAACCTTCCAGGTGTAAAAATTATGAACCTGATCATTGTTATCACCATGCTTTTTAATGGAGGTCTGGTAGCAACTTATATCAGCTATGTAACGATTTTCCATGTGAAAAATACGATCTTTGGATTAATCGTGCCGAATCTGTTGATGAACGCATTTAATATTATGCTGGTAAGAAATTACTTTTCACACAGTATACCAGAGGAAATCTATGAGTCTGCCAGAATTGATGGTGCAAGCGAATTCGTGATTTTCTTCAAACTGGTTCTTCCATTGTCTGTGCCGATTCTGGCCACAGTTGGACTGATGAGTGGCATCGCATACTGGAATGACTGGCAGAATGCCCTGTATTATATTGACGATAAATCCTTATATACAGTTCAGGCAGTGCTGAACGCGATCAATGAAAGTGTGGCTATGCTGGCATCTTTGGGAGGCACCGCCGGTGCATCTGCAGCTGACCTGCCATCAACACGATCCGTATGGCAGTGGCAGTGGTTGGAATTTTTCCGGTGCTGGTGGCATATCCTTCTTCCAGAAATATTTCGCAGCAGGTCTTATGGCTGGTTCTGTAAAAGGATGATTTGTGAAACGCAGGTAACTGCTCAGATAAAAAGGATGATAACAGGAGGAAACTATGAGCTTTTTTGGAGATATCCCACATGGAAAAAATGATCTTCCGCAGCTGCTTGCAATGAAAGCACCAGAATTTAATATTGAAGATGTAGACGGCGCAGAATATATGCTGGATCACAGAATGGAAGGATGCTTTTGTTTCGTCTGCACAAAAAAGATCGGCAGTATGGAAAATGCCAGAGCCTGTTGAGAGAGGGTGACAAAAATATAAGAATTATCAGTGAAATCTGTAATGTAGGCCCATTTAGGGAAACAATCGTAGGTCTTTGCCTGCAGCCAGTGCTGACAGAGTATGATAAAGATTATCACATCCTGATTCAGGGAATCGTAGATGAGGATGGAAATGAAATGCAGCCAATGGAGTATTGCCTCCACACTCGTCCAAAGGCTGGAGAAGAACCGCGATATGAGAAAAGAGATCAGGTGACACTTAAGGTTGCCAGAGAGGGAATCGTGCTTTTAAAAAATGAGAAGCATGTGCTCCCCTTTGCACAAGAGGCAAAAATCAATGTTTTTGGAAGTGGTTTTGCAAAATTCCGTATCGGGGCATCCGGTGCAGGAAGAATTAATCCAAGATATCAGATTCGGTTGTTTGAGGGCATTGAAAATTATACATCTTTGAAGATAAATCCGGAGCTACGTAAATTTTATGCAGAAGCAACAGACACTCTTCCAGAGGAAGACGTGCTGAAAAGAGCAGTAGATTATGCGGATACCGCAATACTTGCACTGACCCGCGGTACAAGTGAGAATTTCGATAATCTTGCATTTAAAGGTGAATTTTATCTGACGGACGAAGAAGAAAGGCTGATCGAAAAGGTCAGCAGAACTTTTTCCCATACAGTGCTGTTGTTAAATACAGGATATCCTGTGGATGTCCGTTGTGTGGAAAAATATGGAATTGATGCAGTACTCTGGACCGGGCTTTGCGGAATGAACGGAGGCAGGGCAGTGGCAGAGATTCTTGCAGGAACAGTAAATCCATCTGGAAAGCTTCCGGATACCTGGAGCCTGACATGGGAAGAAATCCCGTCTTCCCGGAATTTCTATCAGCCGGAAACCCCACAGGAGCGGATAAGTGGCGGTTGTGAAAAGTATATTGACACGTTATATGAAGAAGGCTTGTATATAGGCTACCGTTATTTTGACACATTCAAAAAGAAAACAGCGTACAGCTTTGGACATGGACTTAGCTATACCACATTTGAATTTTCTGCCAGGGACGTGAAGTGGAGCAAGCCTGCTACGCTGGATGAGGCTGCCGTACAGATTTGCGTGTCTGTTACCAATACAGGGGACAGAGCCGGAAAAGAAGTGGTACAGCTGTATGCACAGCTTCCGGAGAAAAAACTGGAGCAGCCTTTCCGCAGACTGGCTGGTTTTGCAAAAACAAAATTGCTTCAGCCAGGTGAATGTCAGGAACTGAAGCTTACCATAAATGGACGGGAACTGGCATCCTTTGATATGGAAAATGCGTCCTGGATCTGCGAAGAAGGGGAATACAGACTTTTTGCAGGAGATTCACTGGAAAACAGCGTGGAGGTTTCCTGCTGGCAGCTGGATGAAGAGGTGACTTTATACCAGAGCAGGAATTATATGGCACTTCCGGAAGAATATGAGCTACGTATTCTTTCCAAAAAACAGGAAGAGCAGACCTATCCGAGTGGAAAAAATACCAGAATGACAGGTCTGGAAGGATTTTCATTCCAGGGGAAGCAGGTCTGGAAGGAAAACGGAAGCGATGTAGAAGTGATTGCAAATCAAAATAAAGAGCGAACAGATAGAAAAATGATTACCTGGGACATGGTAAAAGCAGATGAAAGCTTACTTGGAGCCTTTATTGGCCAGCTTTCCACCTATGACCTGGCGCGCATGGCAGTATGTGCCAAAAACGGCTGGGGAATGGATCAGAAGGGAGAAGCCGGAAGAATTTTCGTTATGGAGAAATACGGCACACCGGAATTTGTATTTGCAGATGGAAATAACGGAGTAAACCTGAATGAGAAAAACATTGGTTTCCCTTGTTCAGTGACTGTATGTGCAACTTTTAATGAAGAACTGGCTTATGAGACCGGAACTGCAATTGCAGATGAAGCGAAGGAAAAAGAAGTAAATGTGATTCTTGCGCCGGCGGCGAATCTTCACAGGAATCCGCTGGGAGGAAGAAATGCGGAATATTTCAGTGAGGATCCTTTCCTTGCAGGAAAAATGGCAGGAAATCACGGAAAAGGACTGGAAGATCATGGGGTAGCAAGTTGTATGAAACATATTGTGGCGAACAACTGCGAATCCTCAAGACTTAGAAATGACAGTATTATTGACGAAAGAACACTTCGGGAATTGTATTTAAAAGTATTTGAAGAAGCATTTACCGTTTACAAGCCAGCTTCTTTGATGACCGCCTATAACGGTGTAAACGGAGTTTTCTGTGCAGAAAACGGAGATATGTTACAGGGAATTTTTGAAAAAGAATTTGGATTTGATGGTTTCGTGATGACAGACTGGACCTCTTCTGATACCTGCGACATTGTAAAGGCAGTGGATGCAGGAAACGGCTGGATCACACCAGGCGGTATGAAGATACACAGCCTATGCAGATTGTAAAAGGAGTGGAGGACGGCAAGATTGACCGGAAACGTCTTGAAAAAAGTGTATACAGAATGTTCCGGACAGTTTTGAAATTTTCCTGAAAAATGAAATTGAAGCAACATAAAGATAGCTAAAATAACGAAAAAGGTGATATTTATGTACGACGCATTTTATCCGGGGCAGGTGTGGCTGGACACGGAAGGAAAAAGAATCCAGGCACATGGAGGCTCTGTTATCTATATAGACGATACTTATTACTGGTATGGGGAAAACAAAGAAAAAACAGATGGAAAGAACGGAATCTGGCATTGGGGAGTACGCTGCTACAGCTCGAAAGACCTTTACAACTGGAAGGATGAGGGCTGATCATTCCTCCGGAACCGGATGATCCTGATTCCAGTCTGCACCCTTCTGCGTGCATGGACAGACCTCATATTCTCTACAACCAGCAGACGAAAAAATATGTCTGCTGGCTGAAAATCATGAATAAAGATGGTACGCAGTCAGAAACAATTCTGACTGCAGACCACATACTGGGACCATATAAGAAAATCCGGGAAGGTCTTCGGCCACTTGGAATGAATGCAGGGGATTTTGATCTGGCAACAGCGCCAGATGGCAAGGCATATTATTACTTTGAAAGGGTTCATACGGAAACCATCTGTGCGGATCTCACGGAAGATTACACAGATGTGACCGGCTACTACAGCACCCATTTTCCAAGAATCAGTCCACCCTATGTAAGAGAAGGAATCAGCACATTTTATGCGAAAAGGAAAACATTATCTGCTAAGTTCCGGAACTACCGGATATCTGCCTAATCCCTCTGAAATCGCAGTAGGAGATTCCTGGCATGGACCATACCAGGTTCTTGGTGATCCGCACATGGAAGATCCAAGCCACACCTCTTTTCACAGTCAGATTTCCTGTGTACTGAAGGTTCCAGGGAAAAAAAGATTTGTATATTGCCTGTGCTGACCGCTGGCTTCCAAAAAAGAACTTATCTGAATTATCTGGATTATGCAGATAATTTTGAGGCAATCTTTAATCCGGAATCTGGAAAAGTACCAGACTGGTCTGTAGTGGAGCGAAAGGATAAAGAACATGGAATCCAGGCAGGTGCGGAAAATACCGACATTGCTGATTATGTATGGCTTCCCATCATATTCGAGAATGACAGGCCCGTAATCCGCTGGAGAGATTCCTGGAAACTGGAAGAGTTTGAATAACAAGGGGAGAAGAAGAATGAAGAAAACAAAATTTAACGAAGAATGGAAATATTGGACCGGAAGCGATGCCTTTGCCCTTGTATGGGGAATTGCAGGGGATGCCCGGGAAGTGACACTTCCCCATGATATTATGCAGGAAAAACCTGCCTATGCAGAAAGTAAAAATGGAGGGAATACCGGATTTAGGGACGGCGATATCTATAATTATGTGAAATTCTTTTTTGCAGATCCGTCTATGGAGCAGGAGACTGTAATGCTGAAATTTGATGGCATTTATATGAATTCTATGATTTACATAAATGGAGCACTAGCTGCAAAATGCCCTTATGGTTACAGTGGATTTTATGTACCTTTGAATTCCTATCTGAAATATGGGCAGGAAAATGAAATCCGTGTGATCGTACGCAATGGTGCCATGCCAAACAGCAGATGGTACAGCGGCGGTGGTATTTACCAGGATGTGTGGCTGCTTCGGGGGCCAATGACCTATCTGGCTCCGGAAGGTGTGCAGGCAGTAACAGAGAGCTTGGATGAGATTGCTGTGGTAAAAGTTCAGACAACCATTTGGAACCGCAGCACAGGTACACACAGACTGCGCCTTATAACGGAAATTCTGGAAAAAGATGGACAACTGGCAGCCGTACAGGAGGTTCCTCTGACAGTATTTGAAGGCGAAAAACGGAAAATGACAGACCGCATTGTAGTGAAAAATCCAATGCCCTGGTCGGTGGATACTCCTTATCTCTATCAGATGAGAAGTCGTCTGTATGAAGGAGAAGAACTTCTGGACGAAAATGTGGAGACTTTTGGCATTCGTACCCTTGCACTGGACGCCGTTCACGGTCTGCGTGTAAATGGAAAAAGTGTGAAATTAAAAGGTGCTTGTATTCACCATGACAGTGGAATTCTTGGCGCTGCCACATTTTTGGATGCAGAGTACCGCCGGATTGACAGGATGAAAAAAGCAGGTTTTAATGCCATCCGTATGGCACATCATCCGGCTGCACCTGCACTTCTTAAGGCATGCGATGAGCTTGGCATGTATGTAATGGATGAAGTCAGCGATATGTGGACCCGCAGCAAAACTGATTATGATTATGGAATGTTCTTTTTGGAATGGTGGGAAAAGGATGTGGAAGCATGGTGCGAAAAGACTTTAATCATCCCAGTGTGATCATGTATTCCGTGGGAAATGAGATTCCGGAAATTGGGACAGATCATGGGGCAAAGTTATGCCATGAGATATGTGAAAAGATCAAAGAACTGGATCCCATACGTTATACCCTGGCCTCCATTAATGGTGTATTTGCATCAGGAGATAAGATTCCGCAGATATTGGATGATCTGAAAACATCGGGAAAATTAGATGGAAATGTAAATGACTTTATGACATTTATGGCAACCCAGGAAGGAAAGCTTGATAAAATCGTTACCAACAAAATCGTGGGAGAACGAATCAATATGGCATGTGCCAATACGGATATTGCCGGATACAATTATATGACTGCCCGTTATGAAATGGATGGGAAAGAACATCCGGACAGAGTGATCGTAGGCAGTGAAACCAACCCGCCGGATATTGCAGATAACTGGGAATATGTAAAACGCCTCAGCTATGTGATCGGTGATTTTACCTGGACAGGATGGGATTATATTGGAGAAGCCGGAATAGGAATCCCGGCTTACCCACAGGAGGAAGGCGGCTTCAAAGCAGGATTTCCATGCCAGCTGGCATATTGCGGAGACATAGATATTACAGGCTTCAGACGACCACTTTCTTATTTCCGTGAGATTGTATTTGGTGAAAGAAAAGTGCCTTATATTGCTGTTCAGAATCCAGAAAAATACGGTCAGCCATTATTCAAAACGCCATGGGTAATGAGTGATACACTTTCTTCCTGGACCTATCCGGGAATGGAGAAAAAGCCTGTGATCGTGGAGGTTTATGCACCTGGCGACCAGGTGGAGCTGTTTATGAATGGAACAAGCCTTGGGAAAAAAGCCAGTGGAAGCAAGGCGGGATTTAGAACCCTGTTTGAAACTGTTTATGAGCCGGGAACCCTGGAAGCTGTTGCTTATGAAGGGGAAAAAGAGCTTGGGAGAATGGTATTACAGACCGCTGGAAATGAGGAGATTTTAGAGGCTGATATTCAGAATGGAAAAGCTGGGGAACTTGTATTTGTGGAAATTTCAAATCGTGATAAGAATGGAATCGCGATTGAAAATCATGAGTGCAACCTGACATGTGAGACCTCTGATGATGTGAAATTCTGGTTCGGAAGCGGAAATCCTAAGACGAAATATCCATACATTACAAACGAAACCAGCACCTGGCACGGAAGAGCCTTACTTGTTGTAAGAAAAACGAAAAAGGACGATCCTGTCAATCTGAAGGTGCGCTCAGAAAACAAAACATTGGAGATTACCGCCTGAGAGTTCTGAAATAGCTACACCAATCACTTGTCTGGGAATCCGACTGTACAGGTGAAAAATGGGAAATCCCCAAAAAAGGAAAATACAGGAAGAAAGAGGACATCAGAATATGAAAGTTTCAGGCTTAAAAATAAATGGTATTACAGATCCAGTAGGATTTTCTTTTGACCGTATCTTATGCTCCTGGAAGGTAACCGACACCAGTACAAAGCGTCAGCAAAGGGTACGCATCCAGATCAGTGCAACGGAAGATTTTTCCAGAATCCTGTATGAGAAAGAGGGCAGTGAGCTCTGCTCAAACGAAACAAAGCTGGACTTTTTCCCAGAGCCATGCACCAGATATTACTGGCGTGTGACTGTGACAGCTGATAATGGGGAAACTGCTTCCAGTAAACCTGCATTTTTTGAAACTGGAAAAATGAATCAGCCCTGGACTGCCAGGTGGATTGGTGCTTCCAGGGAAGACACCTTTCATCCGGTTCTGACAAAGCAGTTTTCCATTGGAAAAAGAATAAAAAAAGCCCGTCTGTATATTTGCGGGCTTGGTCTGTATGAAGCCTATGTGAATGGAAAAAAGGCTGGAAATGAATATCTGGCTCCGTTTTTAAATGATTATGAAGCATGCTACCAGTATCAGACTTACGATGTCACCAGGCTTTTGAAGAATTTTGCCGCAGGGGAAAAGAAGTGTGAAAACCAGGAACTGGAAGAGGAAAATATAATTGAGATTTTACTTGGAAAAGGATGGTACATGGGAACTTTCGGACTGAAAAACCAGTCCTGCCTTTTCGGGGATGAGATGAAAGCGATTGCAGAGCTTCATGTGGATTATGAGGACGGAAGCCAGGAAGTGATCGGTACAGATGAAAGCTGGAAGTATCGTGGAAGTGACATTGAAGACAGTGGAATCTACATGGGTGAGATCTATAACCACAGTCTCTGGGAAAAACGTGAGAACCCTTGGAAAAAGGTGGAAATAAAGACCGCACCAGGCAGACTGACAGAACGTTACAGTCTTCCGGTTGTGGCGAAAGAAGAGCTTCATCCAAAGGAAATCATCCATACACCTGCAGGAGAAACTGTGGTGGATTTCGGCCAGAATCATCCGGATTCATGGAATTTGAGGCAGATTTTCCAAAGGGAACCAGAATCGTCATTGAATGCGGTGAGGTCCTGCAAAATGGCAATTTCTATCACGACAATTACAGAGATGCCAAAGCAGAATTTGTCTACGTTTCGGATGGCAGAAAAGAAAAGGTAAGACCACATTTCACTTATTTTGGCTATCGGTATCTGAAAATAAGTGGCTGGCCATTTGAAGTTACGAGGACCTCTATCGTATCGAAGGTGATTTATTCCGATATGGAACGTATCGGTTATTTTGTAACTTCAAATCCAAAGATCAACAGGCTTTATGAAAACTGTCTGTGGGGAATGAAATCGAATTTCATTGATCTTCCCACAGACTGTCCACAGCGAAGCGAACGCCTGGGCTGGACTGGTGATGCACAGGTCTTTGCGCCTACCGCATCCTACCATATGGATACCAGGGCTTTTTACAGGAAATTTCTGAAAGACCTGCACAGTGAACAGCAAAGGGCTGATGGGGCGATTCCCAATTATATTCCGTCTAAAGGGGATTTTGGAACTGCCAGTGTGTGGGGCGATGCAGGTACCTTTATTCCGGCACTTTTGTATCGGGATTTCGGCAGTCTGGAAGAGTTGCGGGAATTTTACCCCATGATGCGTGAATGGGTGGATTATATGCACCGGGTAGACATAAGAAACGGCGAGACCGGCTTTTTCAGAAATGGTTTTCAGTTTGGCGACTGGCTTGCATTAGACGGTCCTACGGAGCAGAGCTTTAAAGGCAGTACAGATGACGATTATATTGGCACCGTCTACTATTACCAGTCAGTTTCTCTGACTGCACAGGCTGCGAGAGAACTGGGATATGAAGAAGAGGCAGAAAAGTATGAGAAACTGGCAGGGAAGATTAGAAACGCGGTTCTGGATGAGTATTTTACAGCTACAGGAAGATTTGCACTGGATACCCAGGCCTCTTACATTATTGCCCTGAAATTTGGACTGTATAGAGATAAGGAAAGGCTGATCCGTCAGTTCCAGGAACGTCTGAAAAAGGATGCCTACAAAATACGGTGTGGATTCGTTGGTGCTCCACTTTTGTGCATGACACTTGGAGAAAATAAAATGGAAAAGCTGGCTTATGATTTCATTTTCCAGGAGGAGTTCCCAAGCTGGCTCTATTGTGTAAATCTGGGGGCTACCACCATATGGGAAAGATGGAATTCTCTTTTGCCGGATGGAAGCATCAGCGGTACAGGATGAATTCCCTGAACCATTATGCATATGGCTCTGTGTAGAATTTTTCTATGCATATATTGCAGGAATCCGCCCGGCAGAACCAGGATACAAAAAAGCCATAATCGCACCTGTACCGGACATGCGTCTCCATTTTTGCAAATGTTGTTATCATTCTGCCTGTGGAAACTATGTTTCAGAGTGGAAAATTGATAATAATGGAATATTTCATCTTCATGTGGAAATTCCATTTGGTTGTGAAGCCCAGGTACAGCTTCCGAGAAGCGGAGGACGAAAAGAGCAGCTTTTTGCAGGAAGCTATGACTTTTCCTACCAGCCTGACCAGGATTTCCGCAAGATCTATGATGAAAATACAAGACTGAGCCAGATTGCAAAAGATTCTGAAGTGCTGGATATTCTAAAAGAAGACCTGCCAGCAGCCTATCAGATGGTAATGAGCCGAAATCCGGAGCATATGGAACGGAGCCTGAATGAACTAAAAGATTTATTTTTTATGGGAATCACACCAGAAGCAGCAGATAAGGCAATTAAAAAAATAAGTTCTTTGGAGAGATGGGAGATATAGTCTTAGAATAGGTGATTTTACATGAAAACGGGGGATTTAGCATGAAATCAGAAGTGATTTATTTATATAAAGACAGAACAGATGTTACTTTGACAACTTATGTACTGGATGATTCCAGAGAGATGCTGAATGGTGGAAAAAGACCGGCAGTTCTGATCTGTCCTGGCGGTGCTTACCTGTCCTGCTCAGACAGGGAAGGAGAGCCGGTAGCAATGGCATTTGCCGCAATGGGCTATCATGCTTTCGTACTGCGGTATTCCACCTATGGGGAAGAAGCATTTAAAACTGGATTCCGTGACATGGTCCGGAAACCGGAATGCGAGTATCCCATGCCAATGAGAGAAATCGGCCTGGCAATTTTGAAAATCAGAGAAAAAGCACAGGAATGGCTGGTGGATACAGATAAGATTGTTTTGTGCGGCTTTTCAGCAGGTGCACACAACTGTGCCATGTATATCACAAACTGGCACCGTCCGGTGATCACGGAATATTTTGGTAAACCAGCCAGCTTTTTCCGTCCGGCAGCATGCATTCTTGGATACTGTCTCAGTGATTATCTGTACATGAAAGAAAATACAACAGATAAGGCATTTTTTGATGGTTCCAACCAGGCATTTCTTGGAACTGCCAATGCATCGGATGAGATTCTGCGCGAAGTTAGCCCGGCCCTTAATGTGACAGAAAACACACCGCCAGTGTATCTGTGGGCAACGGCTGCAGATCCTATGGTTCCGGTGCAGCACAGCCTGAGAATGGCACATGCCTGGCAGACCACAAAATTCCATTTGAGCTTCATATCTTTGAAGAAGGACCACATGGCTTAAGTCTTTCCACCCAGGCCAGTGCACAGGCACGCTCCCAGATTTATCCCGATGCTGCGAAATGGGTGCCGCTTGCTTCGGCATGGATGCAAAAGCATTTTGCATTGGAGCTGGAAGAAATAACGCCATTTGAGGCAATGATAATGGCAGGAGGAATGCCGGTATGAAGCTGAACGAAAAGCCATTTTATCTTTCTGAAAAAGATATTGAATGGGTAAAAGAAACCTTAGCATCCATGTCCGTGGAGGAAAAAATCGGCCAGCTGTTCTGTCTTACAGACATGATTACAGATGAGGAACAATTAAAGGAAATGATCAGGAAATATAAGCCGGGCGGATTTATGTACCGCTCCGGAAATGCCCTGGAAATCCAGAATGCCCAGCGGGTTATGCAGGAAACAAGCAGGATTCCCCTTTTGTTATCCTGCAATCTGGAAAGCGGTGGAAACGGCGTGGCTGATTCCGGAACCTTCTTTGGCAGACAGCTTCAGGTGGCTGCAACAGATGAAAAAGAGCAGGCGAAAAGACTGGGCATGATCTGTGGACGGGAAGGTGGAGCCACTGGGTGTAACTGGGCTTTTGCTCCTATCGTGGATATTGATTTTAACTGGAGAAATCCCATCACAAACGTGAGAACCTACGGTTCAGATCCAGAGCGGGTGCTGACTATGGCAGATGCCTATATTGACGGTATCCGGGAAGCAGATCCCGGTATGGCTGCATGTATCAAGCATTTTCCAGGAGACGGAGTGGATGAAAGAGACCAACATCTGCTTCCTACAGTAAATTCTTTATCTGTGGAAAAATGGGAATCCACATATGGAAGGGTATATGGAAAGCTGATTGAAAAAGGGGTAAAAAGCGTAATGGTGGGACATATTCTCCAACCGGAAATGACAAGGAAAATGTGTCCGGGAATAAAGGATGAAGAAATCCTTCCGGCATCTGTGAACCGCTATCTGATGACAGACCTGTTAAGAGGTCAGCTTGGCTTTGAAGGGCTGATTACTACAGATGCAACTCCGATGGTAGGCTTCACTGGTATGATGTCCCGAAAAGAAGCACTTGCTAAGGCTTTGATGGGTGGTGCTGATGTACTTTTTGTTCTGCAAAAATATAGATGAGGATTATGCCGGTATCAGGGAATATCTGGAAAAAGGAAGGATCACCATGGAGCGTATTGACGAAGCAGTTATGCGGCAGCTGGCACTAAAAGCCAGCTTAAAGCTCCATGAAAAACAGAAAAACAACACACTTGTACCCGAAAAGGAAGCTCTTTTGGTAATTGGCTGTAAGGAGCACGCTGACTGGGCAAAAGAATGTGCGGATAAAGCAATTACTTTGGTAAAAGACAACCAGAAGCTTCTTCCCATTTCCCCAGCCAGAACAAAAAGAATCCGTCTTACCATTCTGGGAGAGGAAAAAAGTGGTGCATTTGGAGATGGTGGAACGGTAGGGGAGTTGTTAAAAAATGCGCTGTCCAAGGCTGGTTTTACCGTATCCATGTATGACTATGCAACTATGGAACGAGGCGAAATTTTTACCGCTGGAATCGAAGAGATGAAGGAAAAATTTGATCTTTCCATCGTAGCTGCAAACGTTGCAACCGGCTCCAACCACACCACAAGAAGGGTTGAATGGATTGATCTGATGGCGGCAAATGACGCCCTGGTATACAAAAGAAATCCCCACCATGTTTATCAGCTTCTGTAATCCCTATCATATGATAGACGTTCCGTTTATCAGTACATTTATTAACTGCTATTCTTCCAGCTCTTACTGTGTTGATGCGGTTGTAGAGAAAATAATCGGAAAGAGCAGCTTCAATGGAAAAAGCCCTGTGGATCCCTGGTGCCAGGAGGTGTGGGGAGCACGGTTTATGTGACGAGAGGTGAAAAAAATATGCACAAAGGACTGTTATTTGATCTGGATGGGGTAATCGTAGATACTGCCAGATATCATTATCTTGCTTGGAAAGAACTGGCGCAGGAGCTGGGAATCCCTTTTACCAGAGAAGACAATGAACGGTTGAAGGGAGTCAGCCGGAACCGTTCATTTGAGATCATTCTGGAAATTGGAAACAGGCAGATGGAGGAAGCCCAGAAAGAGTATTACTGTACCCGCAAAAACGGAATATATCTGGAATATCTTCAGACATTAAGTGAAAAGGATATTCTTCCAGGTGTCCAGGAATTTCTGGAAGCTGCCAGAGCAAAAGGGTATCGTACAGCACTTGGATCAGCAAGTAAAAATGCGGTTTTCATATTGGAAAAACTGAAACTGTCTGAGAGCTTTGATGCAGTCATAGATGGAAACAAGGTCTCCAAGCAAAGCCGGATCCAGAGGTATTTCTGAATGGAGCTGCTGCTTTGGGGCTTGCAGGCTGTGACTGTATTGTATTTGAGGATGCAGCAGCAGGTATAAAGCAGCCCATGCCGGTGGGATGAGAGCAGTTGGTATCGGGAAACCAGAGATCCTTTCAGAAGCTGACTATGTGATCAGGGGATTTGAGAAAATCACAATTGAAGAGATTGAGCAGGAAATAATATGAGAAATCGTAAAAAAAATAATTTCCTAAAAAGGAAAGTTTTACGAAAAATGCTTGACAATTTAATTCTGGTATGCTATTTATATAAAAAATCAATTTAACAAACTAAACCATTGAAGCGGAAATAAAAACAATCGTGCACCCACAGAGAGTCCGGGAGGCTGAGAACCGGATGGTAATGCAGTTTGTAAGAGCTATTTGGAAGAGGCTGTAGAGAAGAAGCAGTGGTTCCCATAGCTCGATAAATGGGCCGCTGAGGGCGCATGGAACGGCTGATAAGCCAAGTATGATGCGACGTAAGACATACGTCAGTTGTCAGGAATATGATGGTATTCCGTTAAGAGCACGATTTTTGTATCGTGAATCAAGGTGGCACCGCGGGTGGATTATCCAGACCCGTCCTTGACAGACATAGAAGTTCTGTCATGGACGGGTCTTTTTACGTAATAAGAAATTTCATTAGAGCCTTCTATTACATAAAAGACACTTCGTGCCAAGGCATATTCTTTGGGACAAAGTTACGGCAGGACATATAAAGGAAGTTTGTATGACAATTCTTGCTTTTAACCATCATGTTTTTGCATGCATGGCAAAGTGAGTCGCTGTGAACTTGGTGAATCGTAAAAGTTCAGAAAAAACGGGAGGTGCTCTATGTATCCAGCATTTGATAAGATCAGGGAAATGGCAGCAGCGGGAGATTACAAAAGAATTCCCATCTGCAAAGAGTTATATGCAGACAGTTACACACCGGTAGAGATGATGAGAATCTTGCAAAAGGCAAGTCACCACTGCTATCTGCTGGAAAGTGCCAGTCAGAACGAGGTGTGGGGCAGATATTCTTTTCTTGGATATGACCCTTCTATGGAAATTACCTGTACAGATGGGACACTGCGAATCCGACGGACGGATGAATTGTTTGAAAAGAAAACGGATGCTTTGGAAACTGGAAAAGCGGAAACGAACAAAGCGGATGCCCTTCATATTGGAAAAAAACAGTCAGAAGCGGTCATGCAGGTTACTCATCCAGGTGACGCTATCCGGAAAATCATCCAGCAGTATAAAAGCCCTGTGATGGACAACATGCCTACCTTCACCGGTGGTCTGGTGGGCTATTTCTCCTATGATTACATCAAATACAGCGAACCAAAGCTGGATCTGACCGATGAAGAACAGCAGGATTTCCGGGATCTGGACTTGATGCTGTTTAACGAAGTAATCGCATTTGACCATTACCGCCAGAAGGTACTTCTGATTACAGGAGTAATGACAGACAATCTGGATAAGTCCTATAAACGGGCCTGTGAAAAACTGGAAGAAATGACAAAGTTTATAAAAAAAGGTGAGAAAAAAGAGTTCCTACCAATCTGTCTCCAGTCAGAAATCAAACCTCAGTTTCCAAAAGAGAAATATTGTGAAATGGTGGAAAAAGCCAAGCATTATATCCACGAGGGTGATATCTTTCAGGTTGTTTTATCAAATCCCATGCGTGCAAAAGCCACAGGCAGCCTGTTTGACACCTACAGAGTGCTTAGAGCCACGAATCCATCCCCATATATGTTTTATTTTTCCAGCGATGACATCGAAATCGCCGGAGCATCACCGGAAACCCTGGCGAAGCTGGAGCATGGTAAGCTGAGTACTTTTCCACTTGCAGGAACAAGGCCCCGTGGAAAAACTTCCGAGGAGGACAAGGCGCTGGAAGCAGATCTTCTCCAGGATGAAAAAGAGCTTGCCGAGCACAACATGCTAGTGGACCTTGGAAGGAATGACATTGGAAAAATCAGCAGGCTTGGAAGCGTAAAAGTGGAAAAATACCTGACCGTGGAGCGTTATTCCTGCGTTATGCATCTTGGCTCCACCGTTACCGGAACCATTGCAGATGGCAAGGATGCCCTTGATGCTGTGGATGCAATCTTACCGGCAGGAACCCTGTCAGGAGCACCGAAATTCAGAGCCTGCCAGATCATTCAGGAACTGGAGCAGAGTAAACGAGGCATTTACGGAGGAGCCATCGGATATGTGGACTTCACTGGAAACCTGGATGTGTGCATTGCAATCCGGCTTGTGTATAAGAAAAAAGACGAAATCTGCATCCGGTCGGGAGCCGGAATCGTGGCAGACAGCGTACCGGAAAAAGAATTTGAAGAGTGCCAGAATAAGGCAAGAGCGGTGGTAAGGGCCATCAGCCAGGCAGAGGAGGGATTAGAATGATTTTACTGATTGATAATTACGACAGCTTTTCCTACAACCTTTACCAGTTGATCGGGTCCGTTAATCCGGACATCAAAGTTGTACGAAATGATGAGATATCACTGGCAGAAATAGAAAAGCTGAAACCAGAAGCAATTGTTCTTTCCCCAGGACCTGGAAGACCTGAGGATGCGGGAATCTGTATTCCAGTGATAAAAGAGTTCGCAGGAAAAATCCCGATCCTGGGTGTGTGCCTGGGACATCAAAGTATCTGTGAAGCTTTCGGAGGCGTGGTTTCTTATGCGAAAGAACTGAAGCATGGAAAAAGGATATGATGATTCAGCAAAATAGCAATGTTCTGTTTAAGGGACTTCCGGAAAAGTTACCCGCAGCCAGATACCATTCCCTAGCAGCTCTGGAAGAGACTCTTCCAAAAGAACTGACTGTTACTGCCAGAGCCGAAGATGGAGAAATTATGGCGGTAGAACATAAAGAATATCCGGTTTACGGAGTGCAGTTCCATCCGGAATCCGTTATGACACCGGATGGGAAAACTATGATAGAGAATTTTCTGGCAGCTGTGAGGGGATTCTCAGAGCAGGCATGCACAGTATAAAACGTGAGCGTGCAGACAGGATTTTAACTGACTTAGAAAGGAGCACAAACATGATTAGAGAAAGTATTATTAAACTGTCCCAAAAACAGGACTTAACTTATGGAGAAGCAGAAGAGGTTATGGATGAGATCATGAGCGGCAAGGCTACCCCGGTACAGATGTCCGCTTATCTCACAGCCCTTGCGCTAAAAGGAGAAACTATTGATGAAATCACTGCTTCCGCAGCTGGTATGAGAGCCCATTGCATCAAACTGCTTCATGACATGGATGTGTTGGAAATCGTTGGTACCGGCGGCGACGGATCTAATTCCTTTAATATTTCCACAACAGCCTCCCTCGTGATCGCAGCTGGCGGTGTGCCGGTAGCAAAGCATGGAAACCGCGCTGCGTCTTCAAAATCCGGAGCTGCAGATGTGCTGGAAGCTCTGGGCGTTAAGATCACAATTCCACCGGAAAAAAGCCAGGAACTTCTGGAAAAAATCGGAATCTGCTTCCTGTTTGCACAGAACTATCACATTGCAATGAAGTATGTGGCTCCAATCCGTAAAGAGCTGGGAATCCGTACTGTATTTAATATTCTTGGACCGTTAAGCAACCCGGCTGGCGCCAATATGGAGCTGATGGGTGTTTATGATGAAGCCCTTGTTGAGCCTCTTGCGCAGGTCATGGCAAATCTTGGAGTAACAAGAGGAATGGTTGTCTTCGGACAGGACAGTCTGGATGAAATTTCCATGAGTGCACCGACTTCTGTATGCGAGATCAAAGATGGCAAATTTACATCCTATGTACTCACTCCGGAGCAGTTTGGTTATGAGCGCTGCACAAAAGAGGAGCTTCAGGGAGGAACCCCGCAGGAGAACGCCGAAATCACAAAAGCAATTCTGGAAGGCAAAGAGACAGGTGCGAAACGTCATGCAGTTTGCCTGAATGCTGGTGCCGCACTTTATATTGCAGGCAAAGCAGCTTCCATTGAAGCAGGTGTGAAGATGGCAGAGCAGCTGATCGACAGCGGGGCTGCACTGAAGAAACTGGAAGAATTTATACAAAAGAGTAATCAGGAGTGAAAAATAAACACAAATAATAACAAAAATAACAATAATCACATCACAAAACAAAATAGCACTGAAAAATAACAATATAACTCATTTGGATAAAGATGACGACAAGAGAGAATGACATCACAGAGAGTTTTACAGGAGATAGAATGAGTATTTTAAACGAGATAGCAGCGCGCACAAAAGAGCGTATTGCGGAGGAAAAATTTAAATTCCCATTAAGAACTTATCTCACAGCAGAATTCCGATCTGGCGAAACATGCCGAGGAAAAAATCTCTTTTCTGGAGGCATTAAAAAAGCCGGGAATGTCTTACATCTGTGAAGTAAAAAAAGCATCTCCTTCAAAAGGATTGATCGCACCAGATTTTCCTTATCTGGACATTGCAAAGGAATATGAGCAGGCCGGTGCTTCTGCAATCTCCTGCCTCACAGAGCCCTTTTATTTCCAGGGCGCAGACAGGTATTTGCAGGAAATTTCCCAGGCAGTGAATATTCCGGTGCTTCGAAAGGATTTTACAGTAGATGAGTACATGCTCTACCAGGCAAAAGCATTTGGGGCTTCCGCTGTACTTCTGATTTGTGCGATTCTTGATAACAGCCAGTTAAAAGCCTTTGGGGAACTGGCACAGGAGCTGGGACTGGATGCTCTGGTAGAAGCTCATGATCAGTGGGAAGTGGACCGTGCTTTGAATCTTGGAGCAAAAATCGTGGGAGTGAACAACCGGAATCTCCATGATTTTACCGTTGATATGGGAAACAGTATCAGACTGCGGAACATGGCACCGGCTGATACGGTGTTTGTTTCCGAAAGTGGTATTAAGACAGTGGAGGATATCCGTATATTATATGAAAACCAAGTAGATGCAGTCCTGATCGGGGAGACCTTAATGCGCAGCCCTGACAAAAAAGCGGCACTTGGGGCATTAAATGCAGGGATTGTCTGAGCTGACTCATGGTGATAAGTGATATTCCATGCACGTCCCACTTTGCGGTATATTTCACCCGAATTCGGTTGCCGTAGCCAACTACGGCGTCCTCATCCGGGCAAAATCTCCCACAAATTGTGACGCACATCTTGCAGAAAGCCTTTTTCAAACACGCTCTGGCAATCTAAGATGTACAATGTGCTGATAAAATAGTTGGAAAATAAAAAATTAAAGAAAAGGAATGAAACAGTATGGCAAAATTAAAAATTTGCGGTCTGACCTGCAAAGAGGATATTGAAGCTGTAAATGGAGCAAAACCGGATTTTGCGGGATTCATAATTGAAGTTCCAGGAAGAAGACGAAGCCTTACGGCAGAACAGGTCAAAGTCCTGGTTAAGGGACTGGACAAGGAAATCCTTCCCGTAGGTGTATTCGTAAACGCTGCCCCGGAACTCCCCATTTCCTTATTAAGAGATGGCACCCTATGGGCAGCCCAGCTTCACGGGGATGAAGACGAAGACTATATCGAAAAAATCCAGAATATGACCGGAAAGCCTGTAATCAAGGCCTTTTCCATAAAAACACCCGAAGATGTACAGCGGGCCCTTCGAAGCCCTGCCGACTACATCCTCTTAGACCATGGCGCAGGAGGAACCGGCGAACCTTTCGACTGGACCCTGGTTCCCCCAGTCCGTCGCCCATTCTTCCTTGCCGGAGGAATCGGTCCCGAAAACCTCCGCAGCGCCATCGGAACCTTACACCCATGGGCTGTAGACCTGAGCAGCAGCCTGGAAACCGATGGAAGAAAAGACCGGGCGAAAATCCAGCAGATTGCCCGTATGCTGAAGCAGATTAATACACTGGAAGCATACAGAAAAGAGCGAGAAGCAGATTTAGAGTGAAGAGTGAAGAAAGTAATTCATATACAAAACAGCGAAACGAAAGGAAACAACGCTATGTCAAACGGAAGATTTGGAATCCACGGCGGCCAGTATATCCCCGAAACCCTGATGAACGCGGTGATCGAACTGGAAGAAGCCTACAACCACTATAAAGACGACCCGGAATTCAACCGGGAGCTTACAGAACTTTTAAATGAATATGCAGGAAGACCATCCCGCCTCTACTACGCAGCTCACATGACCGAAGACCTTGGCGGCGCAAAGGTTTATCTAAAAAGAGAAGACTTAAACCACACCGGTGCCCACAAGATCAACAACGTCTTAGGTCAGGTGCTTCTTGCAAAAAAAATGGGCAAAACCCGTGTCATCGCGGAAACCGGAGCCGGACAGCACGGTGTAGCCACAGCCACAGCAGCAGCCTTATGGGAATGGAATGCGAGGTATTCATGGGAAAAGAAGACACCGAGCGCCAGGCTTTAAATGTATATAAGATGCGTCTCCTTGGAGCAAAAGTTCATCCTGTAACCTCCGGAACTGCCACCCTGAAAGATGCCGTATCCGAGACCATGCGTGAATGGACCAACCGTATAGCAGATACCCACTATGTACTGGGCTCCGTTATGGGCCCTCACCCTTTCCCAACCATTGTCCGCGATTTCCAGGCAGTTATCTCCAAAGAAATCAAAGAGCAGATGCTGGAAAAAGAAGGCAGGCTTCCAGATGCAGTCCTTGCCTGTGTAGGCGGCGGCTCCAATGCCATCGGAACCTTTTACCACTTTATTGAAGACAAAGATGTACAGCTGATCGGCTGCGAGGCAGCAGGCCGCGGCGTAAATACTGCAGAGACCGCAGCCACCATTGCCACTGGCAGACTTGGAATCTTCCATGGAATGAAATCCTATTTCTGCCAGGACGAGTACGGACAGATTGCGCCGGTTTACTCTATTTCCGCAGGACTGGATTATCCGGGAATCGGACCGGAGCATGCCCACCTTTATGACACTGGCCGTGCCCAGTATGTACCTGTAACAGATGAAGAAGCAGTAGAAGCCTTTGAATATCTTTCCAAAACAGAAGGAATCATTCCTGCCATTGAAAGCGCCCACGCTGTTGCCTATGCAAGAAAAATCGTGCCGCAGATGGGCAAGGATCAGTGCGTAGTCATTACCATTTCCGGCAGGGGTGACAAAGACTGTGCAGCAATCGCAAGATACAGAGGGGAGGATATCCATGAGTAACCGAATTTCAGAAGCATTTGCAAAAGGAAAAGCATTTATCCCATTTATCACCTGCGGAGATCCATCTCTGGAGATCACCGAGCAGATTGTTTATGCAATGGAGGAAGCAGGCGCAGACCTTATTGAGCTTGGAATCCCGTTTTCCGACCCGACAGCAGAAGGTCCTGTGATCCAGGAAGCCAATGTGCGTGCACTGAGCGGCGGAGTAACCACAGACAAGATCTTTGACATGGTGGTAAAAATCCGTAAAAAAACCAGTATCCCAATGGTATTTATGACTTACGCAAACGTTGTTTTTTCCTATGGAACAGAGCGTTTCATAAGGAAAGCAGCAGAAATTGGAATGGATGGACTGATTCTTCCTGATGTACCTTTTGAGGAAAAAGAGGAGTTCGATGTGGTCTGCAAACAGTATGGTCTGGAGCTGATTTCCCTGATCGCCCCCACATCCCACGACCGGATCACCCGGATTGCAAAAGAGGCAAATGGCTTCGTATACTGCGTTTCCTCCCTTGGCGTAACCGGAACCAGAACCCAGATCACCACCGATATCGGAGCGATGGTGAAGCTGGTAAAAGCTGCAAAGGACATTCCCTGTGCAGTAGGTTTCGGCATCTCCACCCCGGAGCAGGCAAAGAAAATGGCTGCCCAGTCTGACGGTGCGATTGTAGGCTCCGCCATTGTGAAAATTTGTGCCACACATGGAGAAAACTGCGTCCCATATGTAAAGGATTATGTAAAGTCTATGAAAGACGCTGTGCGTGAGGCTTAAGCAGGAAGAATATAAAAAATGGAAAAGAAATGCTTCAGTTTTTCCCAAAATAAGCAGAACAGACCAAAAAAATTTAGCTTGTTTTAATTCTAAAAAGACTATAAAAGAAGGCAAAAGCGTTGACATTTTGCCCTCTTTTTTTTTATAGTATCATATGTGAATTAATTTTATGTGTAAAATAAATGGTAATGAAAAAGAGGAATGAAGTTGGAGAAAAAACTGGTATTTATTTTTAATCCCAAAGCAGGGAAGGGCAAGATCAAGACATCTCTGATGGATATAGTAGATATCTTTAATAAAGGCGGTTATGAGGTGATCATCCGCGCAACTCAGGCCCCGAAGGATGCCTATGAACAGGTGAAGAAATATGCAGACAAGGTGGATCTGATCGTCTGCAGCGGCGGTGACGGCACGCTGGATGAAGTGGTTACAGGAATTACCGAGGTGGGAAGCAAGGTTCCGGTCGGATACATACCGGCAGGAAGCACCAATGACTTTGCCAACAGCCTTTTTATGCCGAAAAATATGCTGGATGCGGCATCTATGATCATGAAGGAAGAGATTTACAGATGCGACGTAGGCAGATTTAACAGCCAGACTTTTGCCTATGTAGCTGCTTTTGGTCTTTTTACAGATGTTTCTTATGAGACAAGTCAGAATCTGAAGAACATTCTGGGCCATCTTGCTTATGTCCTGGAAGGTGCCAAGAGACTTCTGGATATCAAGGCTTACCATATGAAAGTGACAACAGAGAATGGTGTGATCGAAGATAATTTTATCTACGGCATGGTCACCAATTCCAGATCTGTGGGCGGATTTAAGAACCTGACCAAGGATGTGGATATGAACGACGGCCTTTTTGAGGTCACTTTGATCGTACAGCCTAAGAACCCGCTGGAAATGCAGGAGATTATCCGGAATCTTCTCAACATGGAGGATAATTCTGACCTGATCTATTCTTTCAAGGCACGAAAGCTTACAGTTGAAGCAGAGGAAGAAGTAGCATGGACACTGGATGGTGAGTACGGCGGAAGCCAAGCTGGTAGAGATTGAGAATCTGCAGCAGGCGCTGAACCTTTGCCTGAAGAGCGACAAGTAAACAGGGTGAGACCGGCTGGTATCACCAGAGAGAATTTTTGCGCGTTTTTTGCCTTGCACCTGTGAAAGCATTGAGTGCTTACATGTGAAAAAATAAGAACCAGTAATGTGTGATGAATCGTTGTTTATGGAGAGAAGGTACCGCAGATAAATGGCAGCCTGGGGAAATAAGCAGCGAGATGAACGAGAGGAGAGGAACAATGGGAGATTATGTTAATGTGAAGGAATTATTCGGATGTGATGTATTCAATGATTCCGTCATGCAGGACCGTCTGCCGAAGAAGGTTTACAAAGAGCTGAAGAAAACCATTGAAGAGGGCAAGGAGCTTTCCATGGAGGTTGCAGATGTGGTTGCCCACGAGATGAAGGAATGGGCCATCGAGAAGGGTGCCACTCATTACAGTCACTGGTTTCAGCCCCTTACAGGCGTAACTGCAGAGAAGCACGATGCATTTATCACCGCACCTATGGAGAATGGAAAAGTCCTTCAGAGCTTTTCCGGTAAAGAGCTGATCAAGGGAGAGCCGGATGCATCTTCTTTTCCATCTGGCGGACTTCGTGCCACCTTTGAGGCAAGAGGCTATACAACATGGGATTGTACCTCACCGGCTTTTGTAAGACATGATGCAGCAGGTGGAACTTTATGCATTCCTACCGCTTTCTGTTCCTATACAGGAGAAGCGCTGGATCAGAAGACACCGCTTCTTCGTTCTATGGAAGCCATCAATACACAGGCGTTAAGACTTCTCAGACTTTTCGGAAATACGACCTCCAAACGGGTGACACCATCTGTTGGTGCAGAGCAGGAGTATTTCCTTGTTGATAAAGAGAAATATATGCAGAGAAAGGATCTGGTTTACACCGGACGCACTCTTTTCGGAGCCATGCCTCCGAAAGGACAGGAGATGGATGACCATTATTTCGGAACCATCCGTCAGAGAGTTTCCGCATATATGAAAGAAGTAAATGAAGAGTGCTGGAAGCTGGGAGTTACAGCCAAGACCCAGCACAATGAGGTTGCACCGGCACAGCATGAGCTTGCGCCGATCTATGCACCTGTTAATATTGCAGCAGATCACAACCAGATCATGATGCGTATCCTGAAAAAGGTGGCAAGCCGTCACGGCATGCGCTGTCTGCTTCACGAGAAACCTTTTGCAGGCTTGAATGGTTCCGGTAAGCACAATAACTGGTCCCTGACTACTGATGACGGAATTAATCTTCTGGAGCCGGGGAAGACACCACATGAGAACATTCAGTTCCTTCTGGTTCTGACCTGTATCCTGAAAGCAGTTGACAAGCATGCAGATCTTCTTCGTGAGTCCGCTGCAGATGTTGGAAATGACCAGCGCCTTGGCGGCCATGAGGCTCCGCCAGCTGTTATTTCGGTTTTCCTTGGAGAGCAGCTTGAGGATGTGCTGGAGCAGCTGATCAGCACTGGTACTGCTACAAGAAGTAAGACAGGGGAGAAAATGGATACAGGCGTTAAGACGCTTCCGGATTTCATGAAGGATGCTACAGACCGTAACCGTACTTCACCCTTTGCTTTTACCGGCAATAAATTCGAGTTCCGTATGGTTGGTTCCAAGGATTCCATTTCCGCATGCAATGTGGTGCTGAATACCATTACTGCTGAGGCGTTTAAGGAAGCCTGCGATGTTCTGGAGAGCGCAGAAGACTTTGACCTGGCAGTCCATGATCTGATCAAGGAATATGCTACCCAGCATCAGAGAATCGTATTTAACGGCAATGGCTACGCTCCTGAATGGGAAAAAGAGGCACGCCGCCGTGGACTTCCTGTTCTGACATCTATGGTAGATGCCATTCCGGCACTTACTACAGATAAGGCTGTAGAACTGTTTGGAGAATTTGGAGTATTTACAAAGACTGAGCTGGAGTCCAGAGCGGAGATCCAGTATGAGATTTATGCGAAAGCAATTAACATCGAAGCGAAAACCATGGTGGACATGGCAACCAAGCAGATCATTCCGGCAGTTATCAAGTATACAACTGTACTGGCAGAGTCCATCAATCAGGTGAAGGCAGTTGGACCAATTGACGTGAGCGTTCAGATGGATCTTCTGAAGAAAGCAAGCAAGCTTCTGAAAGAAGTGAACAGTACCATGAATAAGCTGAGCAAGCTGGTAGATCAGATCGAGACGCATCCGGAAGGACGTGACAGGGCAGTGTTCTGCAGAGAGAAACTGGTTCCGGCAATGGAGAAATTAAGAGAGCCGGTTGACGAACTGGAAATGTTAGTGGATAAAGATATGTGGCCGATGCCATCTTATGGAGATCTGGTGTTTGAGCCGTAAAGTGATCAGGAGGACTGCAGCCGCAGTCCTCTTTTCTATTAAAGAGGTAAAGTGAAAGCAGGAAAAAGATGAGTGAATTTGATTTTTTAGAGGAACAAGGCGTCAGTGCGGCGCTTATTAAGGCGGCGGAAGAGTTTCGACAGGAATATGGTGTTTCAGAGGAAGCGAAGCACAGACGGATAAAGCCGGCGCTGCCATTTTATGGGAAGGAAACACTGGAGATGGCCATGGCAGCGGTGTTGGAGCAGGAGAATCTGCTTCTGGCAGGACCGAAGGCTACGGGAAAGAATGTGCTGGCAGAGAATCTGGCATATATTTTCGGGAGACCGGTGTATAACGTGTCCTTCCATGTGAATACAAACAGCGGTGACCTGATTGGAACAGATACTTTCGTGGATAATCAGGTGAAGCTGCGTAAGGGAAGCATTTACCAGTGTGCTGAGGAAGGCGGATTCGGTATTCTGGATGAGATCAATATGGCGAAGAATGATGCGGTTTCTGTACTTCACGCCACATTGGATTACCGCCGGTCTATTGATGTGCCAGGATATGACAAAATAGACCTTCACCCGGCGGCAAGATTTATTGGAACCATGAATTACGGGTATGCCGGAACCAAGGAGCTGAATGAGGCTCTGGTTTCCCGTTTTCTGGTAATCGACATGCCGGCACAGAATGAGGAAACGCTTGGATTTATTTTCAACAGGATGTTCCCGGATGCAAAGAAAGAGGCTGTGGAGCAGTTTATGGGAGTATTTCTGGATCTGCAGCAGAAATCCATGAACAGTGAAATTTCCACAAAGCCGCTGGATCTTCGCGGCCTGCTTGCTGCCATGAAGATCGTGCGTACCGGGCTTTCCCCATGGCAGGCGGTACGCATGGGAATTGTGAATAAAACATTTGATGTGTTTGAGAAGGAAATTGTGGAGGATGTGGTGCGAACCAGAATTCCACAGAGCTGGACACGGGAAGATGTTTATGGAGAATAAAGAAAACGAATCTTTAAAAATTTCTGCCAAATTGGTTGATCTTGAAGATGTAGAGGAATTTTTGAAGAAATCAGCTATTGGGAAAGAAAAAATTAAAATTGCAGCTGGGGATAAGAAATCAGAAAAAGTTTCAATGGAAGTACCTGTAGCGGAGAAAAGCGAAAATTTTCAGGCAAGAGAGGATAACTGTGAAGAACTGAATCTCCAGGATTATCAATTAGAGCTGGAAAACCGTATCCGAAATCTGCTCTGGACCATCAGTGGGGACTACACTCAGCAGATGAAGCCAGATGTTTCCCTGTTCCTCAGGTCAAAGGATATTGCATTGTATGATGGAATTAAGCAGGGCGCATTGGCGAAATTCTTCGATAAAGATTTTCTGGGAATGTATCTGGTGAAAAAATCTTCATGGGCGCGGATGAAGCTGCACTTACCTTTGTTTCGCAGCTCTGTATTGAAGAAGCCATCGGAGAACGGATCTGTGAACAGCGCCCTGGGATCTGGGAGATGCAGAGGAAAGCCTGCGAGGACATACTGGATCAGGAATATGAGACTATGCCGTCGGCAGCAGATAAACTGGGCTATCTGAGAGTGAACCTGCTGAGAAGGCGGATTGACAGAGGTGGAAATACTTCTTTGAAAAAGAAGAATCCGCAGGATGATTCCAGAAGTGAGAAAAAATCGGCGGATAGTGTGGAAAATGCGGATGTATCAAATGGAACAATAACAGGAAATGCGGATGTATCGAATGGAAGAATAGCAGGAAATACGGATACATCAAATGAAACTATAACAAATATAACAGAAAACAAACAAAAGAATAGAAAATACAAAGGAATCTATCACTATATTGATTTAATTTCCAGTGCAGCAGAGGTTACGGATACAATGTCTTTAATCCGCATCATAGACACGGTATACAATGAAGTTGCTGAACCCGATTTTTCCAAAAAGGCAACCCTTGAGCAGGTGCTTGCTGTCACTATGGAGGATCTGACGGAGTTTGACTGGCACGACTATCTTTCCGAAGAAATGTATGAGGACGCACTGGAAAGCTATATGGAGCAGCTTACCTCCAATGTGGCGGGTATGGAGAATGCGGATGTCACCCGGGAGATGGAAGAGGAACGGCAGTCGAAACAGAAAATTACAGTTCTGCCGCCGGAGGCTTTGGAAAAAGCCTACACCTATGTGGAACTGAATTTTGGAAAAACGTATCTGAGCGAGCTGGAAGAGAAGCGGATAAACCAGCTGATGTGCCGTGACATCCACAGCGACTGCAGCCTGTATTTTACTGAGGGAATTCTGAAAAGTCCGGTAAAACGAAATTACCAGTATGAATATGCAAAAAGGTTGAAAAATAAGAATATCTGGCTTTATCATGACAAACACCGCATTGTGAAGCGGAATATCTCCCTTCTCACAGAAATGCTGAAAAAGTCACTGGTCATCAAAAGTGAAAATCAGGAGATTCTTTCAGACAGAGGAATGATTGTTCCATCAAGGCTGTGGAGGCTTGGAAGAAGCAGTGATGCACAGGTTTTTAAGCGGGAATTGAAGGGAGATTCTTCTGATTTTGTGGTAGATGTGCTGATTGATGCCAGTGGTTCCCAGATGAGCCGCCAGGGAGAGGTAGCACTGCAGGCCTACATTATCAGCGAGGCACTTAGCAATGCAGAGCTGCCCCACAGAGTGATGAGCTACTGCACTTTCTGGGATTATACCATTCTCCACCGCTTCAGAGAATATGACGACCCAAGAAGTGCAAATGAAAATATATTTAACTATGTAACATCATCCAACAACCGTGACGGACTTGCCATCCGGGCAGCAGGATATGGTCTGCTGAACCGGGAGGAAGAGAAAAAGATTCTGATCATTCTCAGTGATGGACGTCCTTACGATGTTATTGTCAATCGTCCCAATGCGAAGAATCCGGCACCGTATCATGGGAAGTACGCAATTACCGACACTGCAGCCCAGATCCGTAAGCTGCGCAGCCAGGGAGTGAGCGTGCTGGGTGTTTTCGCCGGGGAAGAGAAAGATCTGGCGACGGAGAAGAAGATTTTTGGAAAGGATTTTGCATATATCCGAAATATTACCGGATTTTCCAAAATTGTTGGAAGATATCTTACAAAGCAATTGGAGGATGATGAATAAGAAAGCAGAATACGGAGGTAACGCCATGTTCCAAAATAACAAAAAAGCTGCCTTCCTGGACTACCTGATGATCATTGTGGGTACAGCCCTTATGGCAACTGCCATAAACAGTGTTTTCGATATGTCCGGTATGGTAACCGGAGGATTTTCCGGTATTGCGATCCTGGTAAAAGAGTGGACGGAGGGAGTCGTGCCGGGAGGCATCCCACTGTGGATCACGAACTTAAGTCTGAATATCCCGCTGTTTCTGATCGGAATGAAGCTCAGTGGATTCCAGTTTGTGAAAAGGGCACTGGTGGGAGAAATCTGCCTGTCATTCTGGCTGGCGGTTCTTCCTGCATTTGACATTGCAGGAATGATCTTTTGCTGGCAGCCGTTTATGGTGGTGTAATCCAGGGGATTGGAATCGGACTTGTGTTTCTTGGAAGAGGAACTACCGGGGGCACAGACATGATGGCGGCACTGCTGCAGCGGAAGCTACGCCATTACTCCATTGCCCAGATTATGCAGTTTATTGACGGAGCCATCGTACTTGTAGGTATGTATGTGTTCGGTGTGCAGAAAGCACTTTATGCCATCATCGCCGTTTATCTTGTAACAAAGGTATCTGACAGCTTGATCGAAGGTCTGAAATTTTCCAAACAGGCGTATATCATTACCAGCAAGCCTGATGAGATTTCCAGAGAAATCATGGACAAACTGGATCGCGGCGTAACCGGAGTCCACGGAAAGGGAATGTACTCCGGCCAGGACAAGCTGCTTCTTTACTGCGTTGTGGGACGCAAGGAGATTGTGGCATTGAAAGAGCTGGTAGACCATATTGACCCGGATGCTTTTGTGATCGTGTCTGACGTGCGTGAAGTCCATGGTGAGGGATTTATTGAACGTAAGTAAAAAGAAAAACTTTACCAAAGCCTTTTGCGCACCGAAAAAAAAGAAAAATAGGGCTCGAAATTGGAGTGATATAGAAAAAGTTAAAAAAAATTGCTGGAAATTTGTAAATTTTTTCTACTTTCCTCTTCCTTTTTTGGTAATTTTGTATTAAAATAGGTTCATGAATTTTTGGAATCAGTAGATTTTCCTAAGACTGTCTGAGGTTTTGTGCAATATTACAGATTTGAGACCGCGAATTTTGGCACTAATGGACAGCGATTCATGCCGGTTATACCGGCGAACATATAATGTTACTGCTCTCTTTGACAATGTTTTCACTATCCTGGAATACATTGACAGCTGTGAGACCAGTAGCCTATAATTTACAAGAAGGGACGGAAGGGTAATGATATCAAATCAGGTACTGCAGAATACACTTGAGGGGCTCAGGGAGATATCCAGGACGGAGTTTTGTATTATTGATACAGATGGCAAGACACTGGCGTCCACCTACAGTGAATTTGAGATTCAGCCACAGGATATTCAGGCATTTGTGGAATCCCAGGCTGCCAGCCAGCTTGTGAAAGGTTATCAGTATTTCAAGGTCTGTGATGATTACCAGCTGGAATACATTCTGGTCGCCCACGGAGAAGATGAAGATACTTATATGGTAGGAAAGCTTGCCGCTTTCCAGATCCAGAGCCTGATCGTTGCATATAAGGAGCGTTTTGACAAGGACAGCTTCATTAAGAACCTGCTTCTTGATAACCTGCTTCTGGTAGATATTTATAATCGTGCGAAGAAGCTTCATATTGATGCTGATGTTCGACGGGTGGTTATGATCCTGGAGCTTGAGCAGGAGAGAGAGCACAGCTCCATGGAGAGCGTGAAGAGTCTGTTCGGCGGCAAGAGCAAGGACTTTATCACAGCTGTTGATGAGAAGAGCATTATCATTGTCAAGGAGCTTGAGGAGAATGAAGGATACGAGGAGATGGATAAGCTTGCCCAGACCATCCTTGATACCTTAGGATTAGAGAAAGAGAATACTACACATATTGCATACGGAACTATCGTAAGCGAGCTGAAGGAAGTTTCCCGTTCCTACAAGGAAGCCAGAATGGCTCTTGATGTAGGCAAGATTTTCTCCCCTGAGAAGGATGTTATTGCTTACAGCTCTCTTGGAATTGGCCGTCTGATCTATCAGCTTCCGATCCCGCTGTGCAAGATGTTCATTAAGGAGATCTTCGGCGGCAAGTCACCGGATGATTTTGACGAGGAGACTCTGGTCACCATCGACAAGTTCTTCGAGAACAGCCTGAATGTATCCGAGACCTCCAGACAGCTTTACATTCACCGTAATACTCTGGTTTATCGTCTGGACAAGCTTCAGAAGAGCACCGGTCTTGACCTTCGTGTATTCGAGGATGCGATCACATTCAAGATTGCGCTGATGGTTGTAAGATACATGAAGTATATGGAGACTCTGGAGTATTAATTTTCATATCTGTAATTTCTGTGCCTGCTGCATTTGTTTGTGGCAGGCATATTTTATCTCTTGTGATTTATCAGTATGAGAACTCTGAACGTGGTATTTGGAAATATTTCTGGATCTGCTTTGTGTTTCCTTTGTGAAATCTATTGCGTTCTTAGTTTTCTCTGTTATAATAAAGTACTGCCTGAAAATGAAGCTGGAAAGATGGCATGTTACTGTGTATGGAAGAAGATATGATAACGATAGAACGGTAATGGTTACTGTTCACTGGTAACATTCCGCGAGGCGTTTTTTGTGAACGAAGTTCACAGTAACCAGTAACCGGTAATGCTTATGCTTTCGGGAAAAATAAGGTTGCATTTTCATCAGACATATATTACAATAATGTTACATAAAAATTAAGCAAACTGCTGAATTGAATTTTTATATGAAAAATGTAGGAGGATATCATGATTGATCTGATAGATGTAAGCAAGTCCTATGGACCGGGACTGCCGGCAGTGAATCACGCCAATCTCCATGTAGATAAAGGTGAATTCGTATTTATAGTAGGAAACAGCGGTTCCGGTAAATCCACGTTGATCAAGCTGCTTTTGAAGGAACTGGATTCCACATCCGGTACGATTATCGTAAGCGGAGAGAAGCTTGAGGGAATGAAGCACCGTCGTGTGGCCAAGTACCGCCGTAAGCTTGGTGTTGTATTCCAGGACTTCCGTCTTCTGAAGGACAGGGATGTGTATGAGAATGTAGCTTTTGCCCAGCGTGTTGTGAACCGTCCTACCAGAGTTATCCGCAAGAGAGTTCCGGAGGTACTTCAGGAAGTTGGACTTGCAGGGAAATACAAGGCATACCCTGACGAGCTGTCTGGTGGAGAGCAGCAGAGAGTTGCTCTTGCCAGGGCGATTGTAAACCGTCCGGACATCCTTCTTGCAGACGAGCCTACTGGTAATCTTGACCCGAAGACATCCGAGGAGATCATGAAGCTCCTTGAGGAGATCAACCAGCGTGGAACCACCGTTCTGGTAGTAACCCACAATAAAGAGATTGTCAATTCCATGAAGAAGCGTGTACTGACCATGCATAATGGAGTGATCATCAGCGACGAGAAAGAGGGAGAATATTATGAGGCCTAGTACCATCTGGTATACTCTGAAGCAGGGTATCAAGAACATCAAGAGAAATTTCATGTTTTCCATTGCTTCTATTATTACGATGGCAGCATGTATTTTTCTTTTCGGAATTTTCTTTTCCATTGTAAATAATGTGAATACGCTGGCGCATAAGGTTGAGGAAGATGTGCCGATCACAGTGCTTTTTAATGAAGGAACCACACAGGAGCAGATGGATGCAGTTGGAGAACTGATCAGGCAGCGCCCGGAGGTTCCAAGATTGAATTTGAGTCCGGTGATGAAGCCTGGGAGAAGATGAAGCAGGAATATTTCGGTGATGACTCTGAGGCAGCAGACGGTTTCAAGGATGATAACCCGCTGGCAAACTCATCCAACTACCGTGTGTACATGAACAACATTGAGAAACAGTCTGAGCTGGTTGCCTACATCAAGACACTGGATAATGTACGAGAGGTCAATCAGTCTGAACAGGCTGCCAAGACTCTTGGTTCCATTAACCGTATTGTTTCCTATGTATCTGTTGCAGTGATCGTGATCCTGCTGCTGATCGCTATTTTCCTGATTAGCAATACCATTTCCGTTGGTATTACAGTTCGTAAGGACGAAATCGGAATTATGAAATATATTGGTGCTACCGATAGTTTTGTACGTGCGCCGTTCCTTCTGGAGGGTATGATTCTGGGACTGATCGGTGCGGGAATTCCACTGATCATTTTGTATTTCTGTTACAATAATGTGGTAACCTATGTATATACCAAGTTCAGCGTACTTCTGGGTGTTGTAGATTTCATTCCGGTTGGACAGATCTACCAGACACTGGTTCCGGTGGCGCTGGCTCTGGGAATTGGAATTGGTCTTGTGGGAAGCTTTATTACTACAAGAAAACACTTGAAGGTGTGAGAGTTCTGTTTTACAATAAGGGCGGTTGTTCGCATTCCGCCAGAATATGAGATGAGGATATGGGGGCTGCTGGAGAGATCTGCAGTCCTTTTGTATAAAAACAAGTAAGGTGTTTCAAGGCGGACGCATTGGGGCAAATGATATTCCACGCAAGTCGGTGCAACGCTCCGGTGAGCTAGCTGGCAACTGGATGAAACTTGTATGGTGAGGAGTGATAATATATGGCAGATAAACAATTTATGAAGGGGGCTGTAACTGGTGTGCTTTGCGCATCCCTGGTGCTGGGCGGGGGATATGTGGGTCTTCAGAAAGCGGGACGTGCGGGAAGTAATGTACTGTCAGATGTGGCGGTTACCCAGAAGATTAAGTATCTGGAAGATGTTATAGATCAGAATTATCTGGAAGATGTGGATGAGGATTCGCTGAAGGAGGGGATTTATACCGGGCTTCTGTATGGGCTGGGGGATCCGTATTCCAGATATTATACGGAGGAAGAATACGAGGAGGAGATGAGAGATACGGAGGGCTCTTACTCTGGAATCGGCGTGAGCATTACCCAGAATACGGAGGGCGGAATTCTGGTAGTGGACTGTTATGAGGGCAGTCCGGCGGATGAGGCCGGACTGAAGGCGAATGATGTGATCACGGCTGTGAACGGAACGGATGTAACGGAAATGACGCTGCTGAGGTCTCAAAGATGATACGGGAAAAGGAGGACGGTACTTCTATCCTGACCGTTTATCACCAGGAGGCAGATGAACCGGAAGAAATTACAGTGACTTTGAGCGATGTGGAGCTGCCAACTGTTTCTTATGAAATGCTGGAGGATTCTATAGGATATTTGCGAATTACAGAGTTTACCATGGTGACACCCCGGCAGTTTGAGGATGCGTACAAAGATCTTCAGGAAAAAGGCATGGAGAAGCTGATCGTGGATCTTCGTGACAATCCAGGTGGGGTGCTTTCTTCTGTGTGCGATGTGCTGCGCCAGATTTTGCCCGAAGGACTGATCGTGTATACAGAGGACAAATATGGGGAAAAACAGGAGATGAAGTGTGACGGCGACACCCCGATCGACATTCCGCTAGCAGTGCTTGTAAATGAGAACAGCGCCAGTGCATCAGAGATTTTTGCCGGGGCAGTGAAGGACTATGAGATTGGAACGATTGTGGGAACCACCACTTATGGAAAGGGAATCGTTCAGAGCATCCGCCAGCTCTCTGATGGAAGTGCGGTGAAGCTGACTACGGCGAAATATTTTACCCCCAAGGGCAATGATATCCACAAGGTGGGAATCACACCGGATGTGGAGGTGAAACTGGATGCCAGTCTTTTGAACCGGACGGATTATACCCATGACGAGGATAATCAGCTTCAGGCCGCAATAGAGGCGGTTTCTCGTTGACAAAACCACTATGTTGGATTAGAATGGTAAAAGGATTTTTGCAAAATAACGCGCCTGATCTGCGCGATAAACAGGCGAATCAGCGACAGTTATTTTGTTGACAGGCAATAGCTGTGAAGGCATTGAACAGCTATGACAGGCACAATAAATGTGGAGGAACCATCAATGAAACACAATTTTAAGAAAATCGAGCCGAAATGGCAGAAAAAGTGGGAAGAGCAGCAGGCATTTAAAGCTGTTGACGGAAGTGATAAACCGAAATTCTACGGCCTTGTAGAGTTCCCATACCCAAGTGGTGCGGGAATGCACGTTGGACATATTAAGGCATATTCCAGTATCGAGGTACTTTCCAGAAAGAGAAGAATGCAGGGATACAATGTACTGTTCCCCATCGGATTCGATGCATTCGGACTTCCTACTGAGAATTATGCGATTAAGACGAATACACATCCTCGTGAGATCACAGACCAGAACATTGCGAAATTCACTAATCAGCTGAAGAGTGTTGGATTCTCCTTTGACTGGAGCCGTGTGATCGATACCACACAGGAAGATTTCTATAAATGGACCCAGTGGATTTTCCTGAAAATGTTTGAGAACGGACTTGTTTTCCGTGATAAGACATTAGTTAACTATTGCCCATCCTGTAAGGTTGTTCTTTCCAATGAGGACAGTCAGGGAGGAAAATGCGATATCTGCCACAGCGACGTTATCCAGAAGTCCAAGGATGTCTGGTATTTAAGAATCACCCAGTATGCAGACAAGCTTCTTGAGGGACTGGAGGATGTGGACTATCCGGCGAACATCAAGCAGCAGCAGGTAAACTGGATCGGTAAATCCACAGGTGCTTTCGTAAACTTCGCAGTTGACGGAATTGATGAGACACTGCAGATTTACACCACCAGACCAGATACCCTGTTCGGTGTAACCTTCATGGTTATCGCACCGGAGCATCCGCTGATCGACAAGTATGCTGACCGCATCACAAACATGGATGAGATCAAGGCTTACCGTGAAGAGTGTGCGAAGAAGACTGAGTTCGAGAGAACCCAGCTTGTAAAAGAGAAAACAGGTGTATGCATCCAGGGACTTGAGGGCGTAAACCCTGTAAATGGCAAGAAGATCCCGATCTACATTGCAGACTATGTAATGATGGGATATGGTACCGGCGCGATCATGGCGGTACCGGCACATGACCAGAGAGACTATGATTTCGCCAAGAAATTTGGTATTGACATTATCCAGGTTATCAAGGGCGGCGATATTGAGAAAGAAGCCTACACAGGTGATGGCGAGATGATCAACTCCGATTTCCTGAATGGCTATACAAATAAGAAGGATTCCATCAAGCGCATGCTGGAAGAGCTTGAGAAGAAGGGCATTGGTAAAGCTGGCGTTCAGTACAAGATGAAAGACTGGGCATTCAACCGTCAGAGATACTGGGGCGAGCCAATCCCGATCGTTCATTGTCCGAAGTGCGGTGATGTAGCGGTTCCATATGAGGAGCTTCCGCTTCGTCTGCCGAAGATCAAGGATTTCCAGCCAGGTGAGGACGGACAGTCTCCACTTGCAAAGATCGATTCCTTCGTAAACTGCAAATGCCCGAAATGCGGCGGCGATGCCAAGAGAGAGACTGATACCATGCCACAGTGGCTGGATCTTCCTGGTATTTCCTTCGTTATGTGGATCCACATAATACAGAAGCTCTTGCAGACCGCAAGAAGATGGAATACTGGATGCCGGTTGACTGGTACAACGGCGGTATGGAGCATGTAACCAGACATATGATCTACTCCAGATTCTGGCATCATTTCCTGTATGACATGGGAATTGTCAATACTCCGGAGCCATATGCGAAACGTTCTGCACAGGGTATGATCCTTGGCTCAGACGGCGACAAGATGAGTAAATCCAAGGGCAACGTTGTTGACCCGCTTGACATTGTAAATGAGTATGGTGCAGATGCACTTCGTACCTATGTTCTCTTCATGGGTGACTACGGCGCAGCTGCTCCGTGGAACGACAGCTCCGTAAGAGGCTGCAAGCGTTTCCTTGAGAGAGTTGCAGGAATGACCGATATCATGACAGAGGAGCCGGCAGCCAAGGATATGGAGGTTAAGATCCATAAGGCAATCAAGAAGGTATCCTCCGATATTGAGGCTATGAAGTTTAACACTGCAATTGCCTGCCTGATGACTCTCATCAACGAGATTTATGCAGCTGGTAAGATCAGCAAGGATGACCTTGTAATCTTCATTAAGCTCCTTTGCCCGTTTGCACCTCATCTTTGCGAGGAAATCTGGGAGACCATCGGCGGAGAAGGCTTACTTTCCCTTTCCCAGTGGCCGGAATATGAAGAGAGCAAGACTGTAGAGGACTCCATAGAAATCGGTGTCCAGGTCAACGGTAAGGTTCGTGGAACCATCGTAATCCCGAACGGCTGTGCGAAAGAGGAAGCTCTTGAGCTGGCGAAGAAGGACGAGAGAGTAGCTTCCTTCCTGGAAGGAAAGACTCTTGTGAAAGAGATTTATGTACCGAATAAGATCGTAAACTTTGTTGCGAAATAAAGATTACTGGAATAGAGAAACTCCCCACTGAATGATCGGTGGGGAGTTTTTTGAATTACAGCAGTTATCTTCAAATAAAAGAATAAAAGACTATCTTATAAAAGAAGATCAGTGGTCAGATAATATGAAGACTGACGGCACACTTGGAAAATTATAACCAGAGAAAATGCAGAGATAGTCCACTGCTGGCTATAGAAGTATATAGAAAATGCATAAAACGATTATGACTGCTTTAAGGAATTAAATGTCTGCTCATAATGGAGAATACGATTTTTTTGATTTTCCAATAAGGTGGTTCGCTTTAATTCAATGGCAATTGTGTAATCTACAAGTTCTTTTCCAGTGCAGTCGAGAAGACGATATTTCTCGATAAGCTGCTGTTCGGAGATGGATTGAACATCGACAGCTGTAGTCGCTCTTTCTTCTGTTAACCCTAACAGGTAATCTGTAGAGACATGAAAAAGCTGCGACATCTTTATAAGGAATGAAAAGCCTGGTTCCCGAATGTCCATTTCGTAATTACGCAAAGTGTTGGCAGGAATGCCAAGCTCGGCAGCGAAAGCGTCGCGATTGCGATAACCATGTTCTTTACGCAGCTGCATAAGTCTTTTTCCAAAAGTCATGATAAAAATCCCTCCATTTTCTATTATTGATTGACAAAATCATATAGAATAGATATAATATACTCACCAGAACAGTTGGAAGGTAGATGCTCTCTACCTGATCCTGTTATATTGGGTGTTGACTATTGAGATAGCCGTTCCGCAACTTTCCGAGGGTTAGGACGGCTATTTCTTATGTATGGCGAATTCCAGAATAGAAACAAGTAAAATACCTGCGGTTAAAATAACCATAAATTCTTCATAGGTTGACATAAGTATCACCTCCTCCATAAAACTCGGATGGGTGAGAGCACGTCCCCCAACTGCTCGGGAAAATATATTAAATTTGAAATACATATATTTATTATATAGAATAATTCGAATTACGTCAATAAAAAAATATCCAAACAAGGAATAAAATATATAAATACACTCAAAACGAGTAAAAAATAAGGAGCTGAAAAACGATGAATGGACTCAGCCAAAAACGATATCTCGAACTCCCCCTCCCAACCGAAGACGATCCCCGCTCAGACCAGCAGCGGATCCTGGATAGTCTGGCGGCAGCAGGTGTGGAAGAGCGAGTTCATATACCTGTCCACATTTTGCGGCAGTTATACCCTTTGCTGGACAACGCAAAGTGGAAAATAACGGTTTCCCTTGCCTGGAATGGGGAAAACTGGGAAATGGTGGAGATAGAGGAAGGAGACACCACCGCGCAACATTATGGCTGGCGGTGGATCTGGGAAGTACCACTGTGGTGGCGAGACTTCTGGACTGCAACAGTGGAGAGATTTTGAAGGAAGTCAGCTGCTTCAATAAGCAGATCCAGTGGGGGACAGATATTCTGTCCAGGATTTTTTACTGCAAAGATAATAAAGAAAAGCTGGAAGAAGTGCGGCGGGCTACGGTGGAATCCATTTGTGAATGCATGGATAAGTTGGATGCAAGCCACTCCGCGCTCTCCATGGTAATCGCGGGCAACACCACCATGATTCACTTCCTTCTTGGAATGGATGCCTTCTGCGTCTTCTACACCCCACACGCAGTTCATGCCGACTGCCCCGGCTTTCAATTGGCGCGCGATCTGGACATTCCGCTGAAAGGCTACGTTTATTGTTACCCTGCCAAGTCAAACTACCTTGGTGGTGATATTATCAGCGGCATGATCGATACCGAATTATACAAGAAAAACGAGATTAGTGTTTTCTTCGACATCGGAACCAACGGCGAGCTGGTGATCGGAAATAAAGAATTCCTTCTCTGCGGTGCAGGAGCAGCAGGCCCGGCACTGGAGGGAGGTGTGGTGCGCACCGGAATGCGGGCAGACGTTGGCGCTGTGGATGAAGTGAAGATAAGAGATGGAAATATTTATGTGCATGTGATTGGAAGGCATGAGGAAGATTCAGGAAGCCATGAGAAAAATTCAGGTAATCATGAGGATAATTCATCAAGTGAAGAACCTCAGGGAATCTGCGGTTCCGGCATCATAGACCTGATCGCAGAGCTTTTCCTGGAAGGCTGGATCGACATTCGCGGCAAGCTTTCTCTGGAGAAAAGCCCTCTTATCCAGGAGAGAGACAATCAGCTCTGTGTGAAATATGCCCCAGGTCTGTACTTCTACCAGAAGGACATCGACGAATTTATCCGCACCAAATCCGCCGCTCACACCATGGTCGAAATCATGCTCCGTGAATCCGGTCTTGACTTAAAACAGGCAGACCGCTTCTACGTGGCAGGAGCATTTGGCAAACACGTATCCAAAGAATCCGCCATCACCATCGGCATGTATCCCGATATGGATCGCGACCACATTATCAACGCTGGAAACTCCTCACTGGAAGGAGCCCAGAAGCTACTTCTGAACCGGAGCCTTCTCACTGACATCGACCAGATCCTGGAAGAAATGGTTTATATTCAGTCGCCGAAGTGGAGGATTTCCTGGAATTAATGGTAGCGGCACAGGCATTGCCACATACAGATTATAAGCGGTATCCTACGGTTATGGAGAAACTAAAAGAACGGCAGAAAGATATAAAGTTATAAACTGCTTTTTGATTTATTTCAATGGAAATTCATTTTCAAATGGTTGATTTGAAGGAGTTCTTTCGATATACTTAGAAGTAATAGAAATCATCGAAAAGGAGTGATTAAATGCCATTACTCGAAGAAAAAGTTTATACAATAGATGATATATATGCTCTTCCAGAAGGGGAGAGAGCGGAGCTTATTGATGGACATATATACTATATGGCACCACCTAACAGAACACACCAGAAAATATCCATGGAACTGTCAGCCAGAATTCTTGAGTACATCCGTTCCCATAAGGGGAAATGCGAAGTCTATGCTGCTCCATTTGCAGTATATCTGGATGACACGACTAGTACTTATGTAGAGCCAGACATTTCAGTGATTTGCGACCCGGATAAACTGGATGATCAAGGCTGCAATGGTGCACCAGACTGGATTATTGAGATTGTTTCTCCTGCAAGTAAACGAATGGACTATTATACGAAGCTTTTTAAATACAGAACAGCAGGTGTAAGAGAATACTGGATCATAGATGCGGCTAAGAATCAGATATTTGTATATAATTTTGAAAAAGGAGATACGGAACAATATACACTGCAGGATTCAGTAAAAGCAGGAATCTATGAGAACCTGGTGATTGATTTTAGTAAACTGGATATTTAGAAAATGTATGTAAGGGTAGGCCTGTTTTGCAGCTTGCCCTTTTTGCAATTCGTACAGCAATAATGAGAAAATTGTAAAAATTATCTAAATTTATAGTAATTTCTCACAAAATATGCTATACTACTCCCAAACCAACAGACAGGAAGGGTACGAAATGACAGCACCAAAGAAACCACCAATTACGAAAAGTTTCGGATACGCATTTGAAGGAATTTTCACCTGCATCCGCAAGGAACGGAACATGAAGATCCACTGTATCATGCAGTCCTGGTAGTGATCGCAGGCATCATCCTGAAGCTTTCCCAAGTGGAATGGTGCATCTGTCTTGGCCTTTTCGGACTGGTGATGGCACTGGAGTTGGTGAACACCGCCGTAGAATCCGTGGTGGATCTGGTGACCAGCGAGTACAAGCCCCTGGCGAAGATCGCCAAGGACACCGCAGCAGGCGCCGTCCTGATCGCCGCCATCATGGCCGCCATCGCCGGACTGATCATTTTCGTACCTAAAGGGCTGGTATTTCTTGGACTTTTATGAGAAGTCCGATCTGCTGAAAACGAAAATCCTACAGGGAGTTGGCAGATATAGCTGTAAATAAGAAAGGAGCACACATTATGGAACTTGGAGAAGGCATCAAAAAATTATTACTTGCAGGAATCGGCACTGCAGCAGTGACCGCAGAGAAATCCAAAGAAGTTCTGGATGAACTGGTAAAGAAAGGTGAGCTCACTGTAGAACAGGGCAAGGTCCTCAATCAGGAACTGAAGCACAATATCAAAGAAAGCGTGAAGAAGAACGTAAACGTAACCCTGAAGCCGTCCAATCCGGACGAGCTGAAGGAAGTCCTTGGCAAAATGACTCCGGATCAGCTAGCTGCCCTGAAGGAGCAGATCAGCAAGATGCAGGCGAAAGACGTAGACGCAGAGGAGACTGCCGAAGAAGAGGAAGAGGCAGAAGAAGCCGAGGAAGCCAAAGAAGAATACGAGGATGACCCTCAGGAATAAGCAATAACATTTTCCGAAAAAGAAATAGTATTGCCTTGTTTAAGAAGTGCAGCAGGAAATCCTGAACGGCATTGCAGAACGAAATAAAGAAATTTATGAAGGCAGGATGAGGAGAAAGAGTACCCGAATCCTGCCTTTTCAGTAAGGGGAACAGACATGGGTGTGACAAAGAATGACAGTACGATGAAGGTAGAAGCAGACCAGGCACAAAGAAAGAATCTGGAAGTGGAAATCCAACAGGATAAAAATGAGAAAAACAGCACAGCTGGTAAGAAGTCAAATGGTAAAGACACCGGCACGTATAAAGAAAGGCTAAAAGAAATTACAGCCGTTCTCCACAAGCATGCCATCACCCGAGGCGTCTCCCCGGAGAAGCTTCGCCTCATTCTCACAGATCTCGGCCCCACCTTCATCAAGCTGGGACAGATCATGTCCATGCGCTCCGACATTTTGCCCAAGCGTTACTGCGACGAGCTGATGAAGCTTTGCTCTGATGTAGACCCTATGCCATTTGTGGAAGTAGAAGAAGTCCTCCGGGAAGCTTTTGGCTGTCCCTGGCAGGAAGAATTTCAGGAAATCCAGGAGAAGCCCCTTGGCTCAGCCTCTATCGCCCAGGTACACCACGCCGTCCTGAAAACCGGCGAAGAAGTTGTGATAAAGGTACAGCGAAAGGGCATCTACGAGATCATGGCCCGCGATATCGGCTTGATGAAGAAGGCAGTGAAGCTCCTTCCCCCTGTAAGCATCAAGGAAGCGGTAGATCTGAATCTTGTGCTGGAAGAGCTGTGGCGCGTCACCCAGGAAGAGATGAATTTCCTGACGGAAGCAGCCAACATGGAAGAATTTCCAGGAAAAATAAAAATGTGGCATTTGTGAAAACGCCTATTCTTTACAGAGAGTATACCACAGCCAGTGTCCTTGTTATGGAATACATCGACGGTATTCCCATCGACCATAAGGAAGAGCTTCTCGCAGGCGGTTATGACCTTGATGAGATCGGCAGCAAATTTGTAGATAATTTTATCAAGCAGGTTATGGACGACGGCTTTTTCCACGCAGATCCCCATCCTGGAAATGTGATGATCCAGGGCGGCAAGATCGTGTGGATCGACATGGGAATGATGGGACGGCTGAATGAACGTGATCGCGAGCTGATCGGTCAGGCTATCGAAGGAGTGGCACTGAATGACATTGGAAAAATCCAGGATGCAGTGCTGGCACTTGGAGAATTCAAGGGGAAACCCAATCAGAGCCGCCTTTACACAGACATCCGAGACCTTATGGCGAAATACGGCACCGCAGATTTTGGCGAAATCGATATCGTAGAAATCCTTACAGATCTGATGGACGTAATGAAGGAGAACAAGATCGTCATGCCCCATGGCCTAACCATGCTTGCAAGAGGACTGACGCATATGGAAGGGGTACTGGCAGATATCAGCCCGGAGATCAATATGGTGCAGATTGCAGCTGCCCGTCTGAAGGGAAACCTTCTGGAGGAGGGGAACTGGAAGAAGCAGATGAAGGGCACCGGAAAAAAGCTGTATCGCTCCATGCTCCGCGCCGTGGATATCCCTGCGTTGGCGGCAGATTTCCTGCAGGGCTGTATGAAAGGCCAGACCAAGATTAATCTGGATCTTCACGCCTCCGATGACCTGGCGTGGCTGATGCGCCGCCTAATCCGGAACATCGTGCTTGGTCTTTGGGTCATGGCACTTCTGATCAGCTCCAGTATTATCTGCACCACAGACATGACTCCGAAGATAATGGGAATTCCGGCTTTTGGAGTGCTGGGGTACTTTGGGGCGCTGGTGATTCTCATGTATCTGTTTATCAAACACTTTATGAAAAAGTAGTGGAAAAAACCAGTGGGAAAATCGGGTTAAGTGGATAAAATTACCAAACTTTGTCGGAAAGGCCAGAAAGAAACCTGGGGGGGGGGGTTGACACTAATAGGGCAGGGTGGTATTTTATTAAGAAGACTGGAATGGTGAAATTTGTCGAAATTGGAAAAAAAGAAATAAATAATACCGCTGACGCATGAACGGTGGTTACAGATCAGGAGTGATGTGACCTAAATATGCCTGAGAAAAAGCATAACCGGGAAGTGTTGGCGGGAAAATACAAATTTAGATAAGTTATAAATATAACATGAAAAATGGATTTTGCCATTGCATTTTAGAGAATGGAAGGATTCTGTCAGCTGTATTTACCTAAGCTGAACGGAAGAAAAGTACTTGGGAGGGAAAAGGAAAATATGTATCGGAAGGACTCAGAGGGCTGGTTAAAGCATGGGGATTTTATTGTTCTGGATATGATCTGTCTGCAGCTGGCATTTATTTTGGCATATGCATTCCGTGGGTACGGATTCAATGTGTATGGAGATATATTGTATCGAAATATGGCAATATTTCTTGAATTTGCAGATCTGGTGGTGATCTTCACCTCCGGCACCATGAAAAGCGTTCTGAAAAGAGGTCACTATAAGGAATTTGTCTCCACCTTGAAAAATGCTGTGGCAGTAGGTGCTCTTGCAATCGCTTATCTGTTCATAATCCAGGAAGGCCAGAGCTTTTCCAGAATGATCCTGATCACCACAATTGTGATCTACCTGATCCTCACCTATGCCATAAGAGAAATCTGGAAAAATTCCTTACATAAAAAAATGGAAAACGGCGGCGACAAAAAGCTGCTGATCATCACTTCCAAAGCGGTAGCAGAGAACGTAGTGCACAGCATGCAGGAAAACAATTATGCCAGATATTCCCTTGCCGGAGTGGTTGTGATCGATGAGGACTGCACCGGTGAGAAAATCTGTGGCGTCCCTGTTGTTGCCGGCGAAAGTGACGTGCCTATGTACGTCTGCCAGGAGTGGATTGACGAGGTGCTGATCGTCATCTCCGAAGATCTGCCATACCCGGATGGGCTTATCGACAAGCTCACTGAAACCGGCGTAACCGTTCATCTGAACCTTGCAAAAATCACCAACCAGACTGGCAAAAGACAGTTTGTGGAAAAGGTTGGAAGCTACACAGTTCTGACCACAAGTCTGAACTATGCATCCTTCGGGCAGCTTTTCCTGAAGCGTCTGATGGACATCTGCGGCGGACTGGTTGGCTGTATTTTCACAGGAATCATTACTATCTTCGTTGGCCCCGCCATCTACCTGGCATCCCCGGGCCCGATTTTCTTCTCCCAGGAACGTGTGGGAAAGAACGGAAAGAAATTCAAAATGTACAAATTCCGCAGCATGTACATGGATGCGGAAGCGCGGAAAGCTGAGCTTATGAAAGAGAACAAACTGGGCGATGGAAAAATGTTCAAGATGGACTTCGACCCCAGAGTAATCGGAAATAAAGTGCTGCCAGACGGGTCACATAAGACCGGGTGGGAGACTTTATCAGAAGGACGAGCCTGGATGAGTTCCCGCAGTTCTTCAACCAGAGAAATAACGCATATTTTAGCGGCTTGTGCTGTGTAGATCCCTTCATCTGATTCTAATATTATTGACTACAGAGTTTGAGAGAAATATACAATCAGCAATGACAGCGAAAGAATGCCGGTTCTTTGGATGCTCTATTTGACCCAATCTCTGAGCAACAATAATAAAGAAGAATAAAGGAGAATCGACACAGCCTGCTTATCATCTCTGATATACGGGCTATAGGTCATTAGATTGACTCATGAGAATTAAAAGAAGCAAAAGACAGTAGAACCCTCGAATTAATCGACGCCACTGAAAAACTAATTTTACATACAATATATAGTATTGTGAAATTAACAAACATACTTTATTTTGCATTGATTTACATATAAAAAGGACTTTTTCAGTGCGTTTTAATCGGGGGGGGAAGTGAGGAAAAGAAAATGTTACAAAGGAGAACACTTTATTGCGAGAGCAATTCCCTACACCCTGTAAAAGGGAAAAACATCATTGAGAAAACTGAATATAGAAATCGTTTTGTTGCACATCAAGAAATTCAAAACAGTGTGACTTTGTTGGGATATTTGGTTCTGGTAGGAATATTGTTTCTGACAAGGTTGCAGATCTTTAACATTCCATTTTATTTAAAAATGCTTCAAACAGGAGCAGTGTTATTAGCAATAGGTACTTTGAGTATTAGTTATTTATGTAAGTCTGAAAATAATCTATGGATTCAGGTGATGAACTGTAGGTTGATATATATAAATTCTTTGTTCGTTAAGATATCTAATCAAATTGTGCAGCTTGAAGAAGACGAACCAGACAGAAATTATAAAAGGGGAATGAGAAAAAGATATGTATAGAAAAGATAATGAGGCTGGTTAAAACACACAGACTTTATTGTGTTAGATATGATTTTCCTGCAGGTTGCATTTGTACTTGCATATGCGGTCAGCGGTTATGGATTTAACCCATATGCAACAATTTTATATAGAAATATGGCACTTTTCCTGGAATTGGCAGATTTAATAGTGCTTGTATCTTTTGGAACACTAAAAGATATTTTAAAAAAGTGGATACTATAAAGACTTTTCTACGACTGTACAGCATTCAATCATAGTGGGAGCATTGGCAATTCTGTATCTGTTTCTTTTACAGGAAGGACAACTGTATTCCAGACTTGCATTGATGCTTACTGTCATTATTTACATATTGATTACGTATGTTGTCAGAGAACTCTGGAAGAGACATCTGAAAAAGAGAATGGTAAACGGAGATGGAGAGAGATCATTATTGATTGTTACGACATCCACAGTTGTCGAGCAGGTAGTAGATTCTATGAAAGAACACAATTATGCCAGATATAACATTGCTGGTGTGGCGGTTATAGATGATAACTGGACAGGAAGAACTATTCGTGGAGTGAAAGTAGTAGCAAATGAGAAAACGACACCGCAGTATGTATGCCAGGAATGGATTGATGAAGTCCTGGTAGTGGTACCAGAGAGTGAACCATATCCAACAGAAATGATGGAGCAGTTATCAGAAACCGGTGTAACCATTCACTTAAATCTTGCTAAGATTGTGCAGGAAGTTGGAAAAAAACAATTTGTAGAAAGAGTTGGAGAGTATACCGTCCTTACTACAAGCATGAACTCTGCATCGTCCTTCCAGCTTATGTTAAAGAGGTTGATTGATATTGTAGGCGGTTTGGTTGGTTGTATTCTTACGGGAATTATTTGTATCTTTGTAGGCCCGGCAATTTATATTGCATCACCGGGTCCGATTTTCTTTGCACAGGAACGTATCGGAAAGAATGGAAAGCATTTTAAGATGTATAAATTTCGTAGTATGTATTTGGATGCAGAGGAACGCAAGGCAGAACTTATGAAAGATAACAAGCTTGGTGATGGAAAGATGTTTAAACTGGATTTTGATCCACGAGTTATTGGAAATAAGATTCTTCCGGATGGAACACATAAGACAGGAATCGGTGACTTTATCAGACGGACAAGTCTGGATGAGTTTCCGCAGTTTTTCAATGTACTACGAGGTGACATGTCCATTATTGGGACCCGACCACCTTTAATTTCAGAAACGCTTTTATATGAGCTGCATCATCGGGCAAGGTTTCCAGCCTGATACGCTTCTGAAACTTCTTCAAACCATGAAACGACTATGATGAAACGTATCGCAGAAGGAGCCACGAGGATTTTCCTTGCCTGTGGAACTACAGATTTTCGAAAGCAGATCCCGGGGCTGGTTGCAGCCGTTACTTTAAGTTTTAAACTGGATCCATACAATGGTGACTATGTGTTTATCTTTTGTAACAGAAAAAGGGATTCCATAAAAGTTCTGCGGTATGATCAGAATGGTTTTATCCTGGCAACAAAAAAGTTACTGGATGATATGAAATTCCAGTGGCCAAGGACGCCGGATGAAGTGAAAGAAATCTCTTTCCAGCAGGTTGAGTGGCTCCTTCAGGGATTGGAAATTGAACAAAAAAAGCCCATCACCAGGTGAAAAATCAATCATAAAAACAGCTGCTTCTGACAGCCGTGATATTGCCCTAAAAAGTACCGGAAAACCCTATAAATGCAAGGCTTTGATAAGGATGGTTGAGAAAAACAAGTAAAATCAAGGCTTTGTGGACAGTGACAGACAATGCAACCATCAAAAATTGAATAAGTTTACAGAGCAGGGATACTATTTTCACGAATGGTATCCCTTTTCTGTTGTCTTCCGCTCCCACATAAGCGAAGCATGGCACAAGCCGCAGGCATAAAAAACCTGTGGCTTTTTTGTTGCCCATTTTAGGAAGGAGCCGGATAAATGAATTTAAGTGAAGCTGAAAAAAGGATGATCTATCAGGTCGAGGGCACCAGCCAGGGGGCCGCTCTGAATGAAATTTACATGACCTGGCGCTATGCACCTGACAAGGCCATGAAGGACACGGCGGAAGGCCTTTTGAAAAAGCTCCGTCCTCTCTCCGATAAGGAGTGCATGGATGTGATCCGGGATGTTCAGAAGAATTACCGTCTGCCCGGCAAGGCAAGGACTATCGGGGAAATGTTGGCGGAGGCCAGGCAGCAATCCGGTGCCCAGAAGATGACCGGTCACGATATCATGGCCCTGGAGCGGTTCGATCCCGATACCCGCCACATGATCGTCTTTGACGTCCTCTCCCATGAGTCCCCCATGGGATACAAGGGTGATAAAATGCGCCTGTTCCTGACCGAAGCCGGATACGGAAAGGCCCTGGAGAACCAGGACAAGGGATTTATCAAAATAAAGAACCATGCGAAGGTCATAGCTGGCAACCTCCGCTATGACCACAAAGACCGTGAATTGTAGGGAACTGAAAACTGTATCAAAAAAGGTGGAAAATCCGCTGTTCCTTCCCCTCTGTGCCACGAACCGAAAGGGGCATGGATGTTTTCCCATGTGAAGGGTATGGGAGAGATACAGACGGAGGAAACACCGAAAATCAACACTTTTCAAACCATGAGGAAGGAGGTATCAGGCATGGCAGTTTTCCGTATCGAAAAGACCCGTGATTACACGGTCATGTCAAACCACCATCTGCGGGATATGTCCCTGTCGCTGAAAGCAAAGGGACTTCTATCCCTCATGCTATCCCTGCCAGAGAACTGGGACTACACCATGAAGGGGCTTGCCCGTATCTGCAAGGACGGCATCGACAGTATCAGCGGCGGCATCCGAGAGTTGGAGGAACACGGCTATCTGATCCGTGAGCGCGTGAGAGGCGCAAACGGTCAGCTTGGTTCGATCGAGTACACCATTCTGGAGCAGCCTAAAGAGCCAACACCTGCACAGGAAAAACCTATACGGGAAAATCCCGTACAGGCAAACCCAACATTGGTCACGCCTGTTCAGGAAGAACCCGCCCAATTAAATAAAGAAGAATCAAGTAACTATCCATCAAGAACTGATTTATCAAGTACGGAACTATCAAATCCTATCCATCAAATCCCCCTACCCCCGCAGGGGTGAGGATGGGAACGGATAGGATGGGAGCCAGAGAATGTTATCGTGAAGTGATTTTGGATAACATCGAGTACAGCTATCTGGTGCAGGACAGCCATATCGACCGTGAGCAGCTTGACGAGATTGTTGACCTGATCGTGGATACCGTGTGTTCTGCCCGCAAAGTCATCCGCATTGCCGGAGACGATTATCCGGCGGAGGTGGTAAAGTCCAGGTTTATGAAGCTGGACAGTTCCCATGTTCAGTATGTTATGGACTGCATGAAGGACAACACCACCTATGTCCGCAATATCAAGAAATATCTTCTGGCGGCGCTGTATAACGCCCCGACCACCATCAACAGCTACTATTCTTCCCTGGTGCAGCACGATATGTACGGGGACGGGCAAAGGGGGCGAGGCTAAATGCAGGAGGAAGTAACGCGGGGCGCCGTGACACTCATTGTTGACGGAGCCAAGCTAAGCGAGCAGGTCTTTGAAAAGGCCGTCAAAAAATTCCTGGAGGAAATTCAGAAAAGCCAGAAGCCCAAAATCTACCGTGCAGGCAGAGCCTTAAACAGCTTGCCAGCCAGAACGCCGGTCTTGCCAATATCGAGATCAGCGACAAAAATATCAAGGCTTTCTCCCGTGTGGCGAAGAAATACCATGTGGATTTTGCCTTGAAGAAGGACACCGCCGCCGAACAGCCCCGTTACCTGTCTTTTTCAAAAGCCGGGATGCGGATGCCATCACAGCGGCGTTTCAGGAGTTTGCCAGCCGGAAAATGAGCCGTGAGGAAAAGCCATCCATCCGGGAGCGGCTGACCCAGGCGAAGGAACAGGCAGCAGAGAAAACGGAACACCGCACCATTGACCGGGAGAAAGTAAAGGTCAAAGATCGGAGCGTGCAGAGATGAATATGAAAAAACTGTTTTTGCTGAACCTTCCGTATCTTCTGTTCGTGTATCCCTTCGATAAGCTGGCACAGGCTTTCCGGCTTGCGCCCGGTTCTGACCTCTCCGGCAAGCTACTTTCCATCGGGGACGGCTTCACGGCAGCGCTTTCCTCCCCGTGGCTCAGTTTCCATCCCACGGACCTGCTGATCGGCATAGCCGGTGCGGTGATCCTTCGCATGGCGGTCTACCTGAAAGGCAAGAACGCTAAGAAGTATCGCCACGGGATCGAGTATGGTTCTGCCCGCTGGGGTACGGCGGCGGATATCGCTCCCTACATGGACAAGGACTTTTTCCAGAACATCCCCATGACGCAGACGGAGCGAATCACAATGGCGAGCCGTCCAAAGCAGCCGAAGTATGCCAGAAACAAAAACATTCTGGTGATCGGCGGTTCCGGCAGCGGCAAGACGCGGTTCTTCTGTAAGCCGTCGCTGCTACAAGCCCATTCGTCCTATGTCTGCACCGATCCGAAAGGAACCTTGCTGCCGGAGATCGGCACTTTCCTGGAGCGGAAGAAATACCGTATCAAGTGCCTCAACCTGATAAACTTCCGAAAATCCATGAAATACAACCCGCTGTCCTACATTCGATCAGAGAAGGATATCTTAAAGCTGGTGAACGCCCTGATTATGAACACGAAGGGCGAAGGCGAAAAATCTTCGGAAGATTTCTGGGTCAAAGCGGAACGCCTCTATTATTCCGCACTGATCGGCTACATCTGGTACGAGGCCACGGAGGAAGAAAAGAACTTCATCACACTTCTGGACCTTATCAATGCCAGTGAAGCCAGAGAGGATGACGAAACCTATCAAAGCCCGGTGGACCTGCTCTTTTCTCAACTGGAGGAACGGGAGCCGGATCACTTCGCCGTCAAGCAGTACCGCAAATTCAAGATGGCGGCGGGCAAAACCTTAAAATCCATTCTCATTTCCTGCGGTGCCCGGCTTGCTCCCTTCGATATCAAGGAGCTGCGGGACCTGATGGAGTATGACGAACTGGAACTGGACACCCTGGGCGACCAAAAGACCGCATTGTTTGTGATCCTGTCGGATACGGACAGCACTTTCAATTTCGTGGCCGCCCTCATGTATAGTCAGCTTTTCAATCTGCTCTGCGACAAGGCGGATGACTTCTACGGTGGGCGGCTGCCCGTCCATGTCCGTCTGATTCTGGACGAGTTTGCCAACATCGGCCAGATACCGAACTTCGATAAGCTGATTGCCACCATCCGAAGCCGTGAGATATCGGCTTCTATTATTTTGCAGTCGCAGAGCCAGTTAAAGACCATCTACAAGGATGCGGCAGATACCATTGTCGGTAACTGTGACAGCACCTTGTTTTTGGGAGGCAAAGAGAAATCCACGCTCAAGGAAATTTCGGAGCTGCTGGGGAAAGAGACCATTGATCTCTATAACCAGTCCGAAAACCGGGGCAGTCAGGTTTCCCATGGCCTCAGTTATCAGAAATTAGGAAAGGAGTTGATGACCCAGGACGAATTGGCAGTGATGGACGGCAGCAAGTGTATCTTCATGCTGCGGGGCGTGCGCCCGTTCCTTTCGGAGAAGTACGACCTCACCCGGCATCCGAATTACCGATACACGGCCGACGCGACCCTAAAAATGTCTTTGACATGGAACGGTACATGAAGAAGCAACGTGCCGTGGTAAAACCCACGGACACCTTCGATGTGTACGAGATTGACGCAACAACTTAACCCAAAATCAAAAACATTTTTTAGGAGGATTATTTTATGGAATTTTTCAACAGTGCAGTTGGTGTTTTGCAGACTCTCGTAGTGGCCCTGGGCGCAGGTCTTGGTATCTGGGGCGTTATCAACCTTCTGGAAGGTTACGGCCAGGACAACCCTGCTTCCAAAAGCAGGGTATGAAACAGTTGATGGCCGGCGGCGGTGTCGCCTCATCGGCATCACCCTTGTACCTCTGCTCTCCGGCCTGTTCGGTTGATCGTCTGGCGGTGATCGCTTATGGGCGGCATACTCGACAAACTCGATGAATGGCTCCGAGGGCTGCTCATTGAGGGAATCACGGGAACCTGTCGGGCATGTTCGATACGGTCAATACCAAAGTAGCGAGATCGCCGGTGAAGTGGGACAGACGCCGCTGGCATGGAACAGCGGCGTCTTTTCTATGATCCGAAACCTCTCTGAAACGGTGATCGTTCCAATCGCCGGGGTTATCCTGACATTCGTAATGTGTTATGAGCTGATCCAGCTTGTGGCAGAGAAAAACAATCTGCACGATGTAGACACCTGGATGTTCTTCAAGTGGATTTTCAAAACATTCTGTGCCGTTCTCATTGTGACGAACACATGGAATATCGTCATGGGTATCTTCGATGTGGGGCAAAGCGTTGTGAACAGCAGCGCAGGCGTCATCATCGGAAATACCTCCATTGATATCAGCGGCGTCATCACGGATATGGAGGCACAGCTTGAAGCCTGGGCACGGGAGAACTGTTTGGGCTGTGGTTCCAGTCCCTTTTCGTAGGGCTTACCATGAACGCCCTTTCCATCTGTATCATGCTTGTCATCTACGGCCGCATGATCGAGGTGTATTTGACGACTTCCGTTGGACCGATCCCGCTTGCCACCATGACGAACCGGGATTGGAGCCATACGGGGCAGAACTACTTGAAATCTCTGTTTGCATTGGCGTTCCAGGCATTTCTTATCATGGTGTGCGTGGGAATCTACTCTGTTTTGGTACAGAGTATCGCCACGGACGGAAATATCTCAGGCGCGATATGGGCCTGCATGGGCTACACGGTCCTGCTGTGCTTCGCCCTGTTCAAGACCGGCAGCCTCTCTAAGAGCCTGTTCGGAGCGCATTAAGGAGGCTTGATAAATTGGCGTATGTAACCATTCCAAAGGATTTGACGAAAGTAAAATCCAAAGTGCTGTTTGGGCTTACCAAACGGCAGCTTATATGTTTCGGAGCGGCGGCACTCATCGGAGTACCGCTTTTCTTTTTGCTCAGACGCACGGCCAGCAACAGCGCCGCCGCGTTCTGCATGATTATCGTCATGCTCCCGTTCTTTCTACTCGCCATGTATGAGCGGCACGGCCAACCCCTGGAGGTGGTGGCCGGACAGATCATCCGCTGTATGTTCCTGCGGACGAAGGAACGGCCTTACCAGACAAACAATTTCTATGTAGCCCTGGAGCGGCAGGCCCGGGCGGAAAAGGAGGTGAAAGCCATTGTTCAGAAAGCGAAAGCCAGAGCCGCAGGCACGGCAGGCGGCAAAACCAGCGGTAAAGCTCACCGCCGCAGAAAAGCGTGAGATCAGCCGTATCCTGGAAACTGCCAGAGGCGACGGCAAGGTACATTCCGCACAGGACACTTTACCGTTCCGCCAGATGTACCCGGACGGCCTGTGCAAGCTGGACGACCACACCTGGTCGAAGTGTATCGAGTTCGAGGATGTGAATTATCAGCTTGCAAAGCCTGACGACCAGACGGCGATCTTTGAAGCCCTCTGCGATATGTATAACGCCCATGACGCTTCTATCGGAATGCAGCTCTCCCTTGTGAGCCGCCGCATGAACCGGGAGGATTTTGTGAAGCGTATCGAGATCGCGGCGCAGGGAGATCACTTCGACCATATCCGTGAGCTTTACACGCAGATGCTCCGCAAGCAGCTTGAACGGGGCAACAACGGTCTTATCAAAACAAAGTATCTGACCCTCACCATTGAGGCACGGGACAGCAAAACCGCACGGGCACGATTTTCCCGGATCGTCATGGATGCCCTCAACCATTTCAAGGTCATGGGTGCTCTGGCAAAGGAGCTTGGCGGCAAGGAGTGGCTGGAAACGCTCCACGGCATCCTACACCCGGACGGGGAACGGTTTGCCTTTGAATGGAGCTGGCTTGCCCCTTCCGGCCTGTCGGTTCAGGATTTTATCGCACCATCTTCCTTCCGCTTCGGTGAAGCACGGAAGTTCACGATGGCGGATAAATTCTGTGCCGTGTCCTTTCTGCAGATCAGCGCACCGGAAATGGATGACCGTATGCTCACCGAGCTGCTGGATACGGACAGCGGGCTGCTTGTCAGTCTCCATATCCGCAGCATGGACCAGAACGAGGCGATCAAAACGGTCAAGCGGAAGATCACTGACATTGACAGTATGAAGATCGACGCACAGAAAAAGGCAGTGCGGGAAGGTTTCGATATGGATATCATCCCCACCGATCTTGCCACCTACGCAGGCGAGGCAAAGAACATCCTCCGTGACCTGCAAAGCAGAAATGAGCGAATGTTCCTGATGACCTTCCTGGTGGTGAACTTTGCGGACAGCGGGCAAAAGCTGGAGAATGACCTGCTCCGTGCGGCAAGCGTGGCGCAGAAATATAACTGCTCCCTGGTGCGGCTGGACTTTCAGCAGGAGGACGGCTTCGTGTCGGCTCTGCCCCTGGGTGTCAACCGCATTAAGATACAGCGCGGGCTTACCACTTCGGCGGTGGCGGTGTTCGTTCCCTTCACCACACAGGAGATTTTCCACGGTGGCGAAGCTCTTTACTACGGGCTCAATGCCACTTCCGGCAATATGATCCTTGCTGACCGCAAAAAGCTGAAAACGCCCAACGGCATGATCTTAGGTACGCCCGGCAGCGGCAAGAGTTTTTCCGCAAAGCTTCCATCGTGGGTGTGTTCCTGAACACAAAGGACGATATCCTGATCTGCGACCCGGAGGCGGAATATTTTCCGCTGGTGAACCGTCTGGAAGGACAGGTCATCAAAATCTCACCTACCAGCACGCAGTATGTGAACCCTATGGATATCAATCTCAATTACAGTGAGGATGATAACCCGCTGGCGCTGAAATCAGATTTTATCCTGTCGTTCTGCGAACTGGCGGCAGGCGGACGGAACGGTCTGGAGCCGGTGGAAAAGACGGTCATTGACCGTGCTGTGCGGATCGTGTACCGCCCCTATATCGCAGACCCCCGCCCGGAGAATATGCCGCTGCTGGAAGATTTGTATGACGAGATCAAACGGCAGCCGGAGCCGGAGGCGCAGCGGATCGCGGCAGCGTTGGAACTGTATGTGCATGGCAGCCTGAATGTTTTTAACCACCGTACCAATGTGGATATCAACAACCGTATTGTCTGCTTTGATATCAAGGAGCTGGGAAAGCAGCTCAAAAGCCTGGGTATGCTGGTGATCCAGGATCAGGTGTGGAACCGTGTTTCCCAGAACCGGGATCAGGGCAAATCCACCTGGTACTTCGTGGACGAGTTCCACCTTCTTCTGCGCGGTGAAGTTGGTTCCTGGAGCGTGGAGATTTGGAAACGCTTTCGCAAATGGGGCGGTATCCCCACGGGGATCACGCAGAACATTAAGGACCTGCTTTCCTCCCCGGAGATCGAGAACATTTTTGAAAACAGCGATTTTGTGTACCTTCTGAACCAGGCCAGCGGAGACAGGAAAATCCTCTGCGAGCGCCTGAATATCTCTAACCAGCAGGCAGCACATATCAGCAACGCAGGCCCCGGCGAGGGGCTGATCTTCTTCGGCAATGTGATCCTGCCTTTTGTGGATGACTTCCCGAAGGACAATGAACTTTACAGCATTATGACAACAAAACTTGGTGAAACCGGGAAAGGAGGCGCGGCGCATGAATGATGAAAAATATGTGATTGGTAGCGGAAGTTTTCGGCTTCTGATCGGTGATTTGTATGATCTCTATTGTTATCATTTCAGTTTGACCCGCAGACTGGCGGAGGCTGCGGACGAAAAGGCACTTTTGAAAATCCAGAAAAGCGTGTCCGGCTATGAGCGCAGGATGAAGCGCCTTTGCAGGCGTTGGGGTCTACCCACGGATGATACGCCCTGGGCCTACGATACAATGGAGAAATCCATCCGGGAGCGGATGCTCCATGAATAACCTGACCCATGTGAGCCTGTTTTCCGGCATTGGCGGTCTGGACCTGGCGGCGGAGGCTGCCGGGTTTGAAACTGTCTGCCAGTGCGAGTGGGCGGATTTTCCG